>Ga0307424_1000006_pt1 | contig 107871 bp, 92 predicted proteins | sample SalMarWE160320MG_FD_202157 | JGI IMG/M metagenome (GOLD analysis project Ga0307424, IMG submission 202157) | Salt marsh sediment microbial communities from the Plum Island Ecosystem LTER, Massachusetts, United States - WE1603-20 | ecosystem: Environmental > Aquatic > Marine > Intertidal zone >... | reverse complement strand
GCGAACCGGAGCTGTCCTGGGGCCCCGGGCGGATCGGCGTGCCAACAGGCCATCGTCAGAGCGGCCGCGACGACAATTCGCGCGCGCGCGTTTGCGCGGGTCACGCGGACCCTCTCGGAGTGACGTCGAACACGGCGGCTCCCGGTCGGGGGAACGGATGGCGTCGTTCGTGGTATGTCCAACCTAGCGCAACCCTCGGCCCGCTGCCCCCCCCAACTCTGGGAAATGCCGACGGGGCTCGGTCGGGTTGCAAGGAGCGTGTCACGCATGTCTTTGATCGATCACGCGATCTTCCGTACGGAAGCGGTGCAGATCGGCGTGTTTCGCTGCACGACGGATGACCCGCGCTTTGCCAACTCGGGACGACCGGCGGAGAAGCACCTGGTGGTCTTCCCCCGGACGGGTGTCTGGATTCGGCATGCCGGGTCGCGTGCGTTCGTGGCGGACCCGGGCGTGGTCACGATCTACAACCGCGGCCAGGAATATGATCGCGCGCCGCTGTGTCCCGACGGCGACCGCAGCGACTGGTATGGCGTATCGCCCGAGGTGGCGCTGGCGATTGCCCGCTCCCTCGATCCCGCGGCCGACGACGATCCCACGCGCCCGTTTCGGGCGCAGTACGTCCACTCGTCACCGCGGCTGTTCGCGCGGCAACGGCGGCTCTTTCGGCGAGTGCAAGCCGGCACGGTCGGGGTGTTGGAGGCCGAGGAAGCGGTGCTGGACATCGTCGCGACCGCCATTCGCGCCACGCAGCCACGGGCCAGACTCGCTCGGCCAACGTCGCGGGCCGAGGAGGCGCACCGGGATCTCGCCAGCCGCGCGCGGGCCGAGTTGGCTAGGGATGTGGCGGAGCGCACCAATGTCTCCCGCCTCGCGAACCAGCTCGGTGTATCTCCTTACCACCTGTGTCGCGTCTTCAAGGCGCAAACCGGCAGTACGCTGCACGCGTATCGGCTCGGGCTCCGGCTGCGGATAGCGCTCGAGCGACTGGAAACGCGGTGGGAAACCTGCTCAACGCTGGCGTTCGAGTTGGGATTCTCGAGCCACAGCCACTTCACCGCCGTCTTTCGACGTCATCTGGGCTTGACGCCCTCGGCGGCGCGCACGCTCCTCGCGACCTGATGGTCGTGGCCGGGCACCGCTAGCGGGTGCTCGTCCGGACGTACTTGCCGTCGAAGAGCGGCTCCCAGGTCTTGCCATGGTCGCGGCTGCGCTCCCAGTACTGACGTACCGTCTGGGCATCCAGGGGCGTCCAGGTGATCCGATGGAGGACCGGAACGTGGTCCGGCGACATACGCTCCCCTTCGAGCACCATGGCACCGTCGCGGAGGCCACCGTTCAGCTGGAGGAGCAGACCGTGCGCATCTACCCAGGTTTGATGCCAGTGGGCGGTCGCGCGGTCGTAGATGTTGAAGCTCTCGCCCTTCGAGCCCTCGGCGCCCGTCCACGACTCGTGCACCACGCATCCTCCCAGGGTGCGTTCGATGTGGTTGTGCCCAGCGAGCGCGCCGTCCGGGGTCGTGACGCGCCAATCGCCCACCCAGAAATCGAACTGGTGGTATTCGACGCCCGCGCACGGCGCGGGTGGCGGCGCCTGTTGAGCCTGTGAGAGCGTGGTGGCGGTCGCGGACAAGGCCGTCAGGAGCAGCGCAGTTTTCACGGTGGGCCTCCAGGGTTGGAAGACGCGGCCGGATCTCCCGCCAGGGGAATCAGCGGCGGGTGAGCGACATCAGAAATGCCACTATGGCGTGGTTCGCGGAGAGGTTCTTGCTCGTAACGCCGATGACGTCCGGGTTCAGCGGGTGGTATGCGCCGGGCCACCCATGGCCGGCTCCCACGATGCTGTCGAGCTCGACCCGGGCGGGACCGGGACACCGCGGGTAGACGGAGTGGTAGGCGATGGTTCCATCCCCGGCGGTGTCCGGGAGCATCTCTGTCTGCCGAGTCCCGGTACAGCCATCCTGCCGAGCCCAGAACGCCACGGTGCCGTCCGCCGACAGCAAGCCGTCCGCGCCGCCGATGGGGAAGAAGGTGTCATCGGTTCCAAGGATGTAGAGGGCATTGACCGGCTGTTGCGGGTGGCATTCGTTAGCCACCTCCTCGTACATCGTGCCCGACACCGAGGCGAAGCCGATGAGGCGGTCAGCGAGCACGCAACCGAGCCGTTGCACGAAGAGGGCGCCGTTGGAGAGACCGACTGCGAAGATGCGATCGGGATCCACGGCCAAGGTGCTCGACACGCGGTCGATGATCTTGCTCGTGAATGCGACGTCGTCGATCCCCGACACCCCCGCCACGTCCCAGAAGCCAAGGGCGCTCTCGGGATACACGACGATGATGCCCTCCTCGTCCGTGACGGCATCGAGGCCGGTGTGTTCTTCCATCTGCATCGCGTTGATCCCGACGCCGTGATAGGCCAGAATGAGGGGTGCCGGTTGTCCGGGCGTGAGCGTGGCGGGTACGTGCACGCGGTAGAATCGGTCGTTCGGCCCCACCCTCACGGTCTCGATGTAGTCCCCGCCACCGTAGGTTACGGCGGTTGGTTCATCTCCGCACGCGGAAGAGAAAACGGTTGCAACCACGGCCAGCGATCCCAGGAAGATCGATGTCCCGCGGAGCCCAACCGCCTTCCCATCTCGAGTGGTTGTCCGTAGCACGCTGGTTTCTCAGGCTGTAACAGGACCGAGTCATCCGAACCTCCCAGTATCGGCGACTGGGACGCCGCGCGCTGTCAAATGGTTGCTCGGGATGGACCCGCGAGGGACAGGCGACCTCCGTCATACGGGCGCGACCCGAGACCGCGCGGCGCGGTCGTTGCGGATCATCTGAACGATGACCAGGAGCCACCACACCCCGGTGACGGGTCCGAGGTCGATGAGCCCAGACTCGGCCGGAACGTAGGGAAACGTCACCAGGTTCAGCGCCAGCAGGCTCAGCGCCGACGCCATGCCGAACCCTCCCAACCAACGTCCGTACTCGGAGTGGTGAAACATCACGAAGGCCAACAGGGTCATGCCGGCGCAATAGAACAGGTCGAAGGTCACGTCCATGCCCAGCTGTACGAAATCGACCCCCGTGAAGATGGTCCTCAACAGCTCGGCGGTGGGCGCGTCGGCGGATGCGCGGAGATCGCGAAACTGGAGGGCCACCGTTTGCTGGACGACCACCATCAGTGTGAACAGCACGAAGGCAATGACGAGCAAGACGGTACCGGCGCGAAGCGCGAGTGTGGGCCGGCCCGCGCTCAGTCGCTCGTGGATGCTGAGCATCCCCACCACCGCGACGGGACCGAGTGCGAATACTGGGATGAGCATAAGCCGGTCGCCGGGGAGCAACCCGGTCGTGGAGCCGAGGTAGGCGCCGATGACGAGTATTCCTGCCAACCCCAGCGATCGTGGGAAGCGTTGTGCACTCATGGCGGGTTCCTTGTGCGGTGTGAGCCTCACGGGGTGTGGGAGATCAGTCCGAGCCACGATGCTCCCTGGCCGGTCCCAGCTATCAACGTGCTGTCCCACAGCCTGGATTCAGCGCGACAAGGACCTACCCCACCGAGGAGGCCGCCGATGCGCTTCGCGGGGGGGGCGGCGGATCCGTTGCGCCGTTCATGGGCTCACGCGCGTCCCGCCCGTGCGCTGACAAGCCCAGTGAGCCCAAGCAGGAAGGTCCCGGTGAGCACGCCGGCGTCCAGCACTACGTGGCGTCGGGCCCCCTCGCCCGGCCCCATGCAAGCGATCGCGCCGGGTGTCTCCGCGGGCTCGATGGGAACGGTGCCACCGTACAGCACGCACGCCTCGTCGAGGGTGCGGTGGCCGATCCGGGCCTGGTAACCATCCGGGGTGAGGCGGATCTCAAGGGTGGTGGCGGGGTCCGAGGATCGCAGGGCGGGGTGGAAGGTGAAGTGACCCGAGTCGGCAAATGCCACGTCCTCGACGGTCGCGAGGTCCCTCAGGGTGCTCTTCAGGGTTGCCTGGTACGGGCTTGTCCCACCTGGTCCCCGCGCGATAACCGCCGGCAGGTACGCACACATCACGACCGTCACCGCGCAGCCGGCGATGCTCGGCACGAGGTACGGACGCACGCCCGGGTCGGCGGCCGGTGGCGTGGTTGCCGACCTGCTCAGGACTCGGCCCGCGAGCCATGCCCCCAGCACGTCGACGAGCGCGCCGATGCCGACGCCCGCCCACGACCGCTCCTGGAAGAACACGATGGCCAGCCACAGTCCCAACAACGCCAGCAGGATCGCGCTGGCCGCGGTCGTGTACCGCAGCCCGCGCGGGACGGGGTCGCCGCCGGGGAGCGTTTGCAGGTAGGCGACGGCGGGGGCCACCACCATCGCGCCGAGGCTGAACAACGGAACGGTCACGACCGCGGCGGCAAGGGCGCCCATGCGGGTGAGGCCGCCGACGAGCGCCGCCAGGGAGGCGAGGGTGACGCCGGCGGCGCCGAGCGTCAGGCTGCGAAGGCCGGGAAAGGCGGCGGACATTGCGTCAAAGGTGTGGGTGGTCGCGGCCGAGCGCTACCGGGCGTCGGCGCTTCGGTCTGGGTGGCGCTTCCGCTCCACAAACGTCGCGCCCCACGACGGGACTCGTCGTGGGGCGCGTGGAATCCGTCCATTGGCGCCTACGGCGTCATTGCGCCGGTCAGTACGAAACCCACATGAAGACGAATATCGTGTTGTTGCCGGCCGCGTTCCGCGCCGACCCATCGTAGTTCGTGCTCAGCCCATTGAACTTGCTGTATCCGGTGTACTGTACACCAAGCCGCACATTCTCCCAGAAGTTCACGTCGCCCTCGGCGATGAATCCGTTGGTCTTCGGATCGCCGTTGGCGCTCCCTTCGACAGGATCCGGCGCGTAGAGCCCGGCATCGGTCGTTCCGGTGGTCTGGAAGTACCCGCCGGAAATCCCGAGCCATTGGGTGGGATAGTAACTGGCGTTCAGGCGCAGAACCTTCAATGTGTTCGTGGCATTGGCCGATTCGTCGGCGGCAAACGCGGCGTCCAACGTCTGTCCTTCCCGGATCCACGTCCCTCGGGCCACGAGGTTGCCGGATGCGAGTTTAGTTTCGAATTGGGCGTCGAAGCCCACGTCCGAGAAGGTGTTCCTCGGCCCGGTCAGCACGCTGGGGAACATGCTCGTGTGCATGCCGAACGTCCCGAGCATGAGGTACTGGCTGCCCCATCCCTTTTGAAGGGCGAGCCTCCAGTACGGCGCCACCCCGTGGATCCCTCCCGTGGCATCCGAGGGCGCGGTGGCTCCCTGAAATGCGGAGCGGTAGACCGTGAACTCTCCATAGACGAGGTTGCCGACCAGCGCGTAGCTGCCCAACCCCAGCACGTTTTGGCCGAGCGCTCCGTCGATCATCACGCCGGCGGCGCCCGTCGGCGCTCCTTCGGAGCCGATGAACGGGAAGCTCCAGGCCGGGGTGGTGTTCCACAGATCCTGGACCGTGGGGTTGTTGTGCAATGTCACGCCGTACACGACTTCCGGACCGCCGCCGAGCGTCGTCCGGTTGGCGTATCGGAAATCGAGGTTATCGATGCCGATTTCTCCGTCGGGGCCGGCATACGTGAGTTGGGAGAACAACCCCATTTTCGACGAAATGCGGCCCGCGAGGAAGATACTGATCTCTTGCGGCAGGGCGACCGCATCGTTCTGCTCCTCGGGAATCCGGTCCTGCGTGTGGGTCAGCGACGCGGTCGCCATCGCCGACACCATCGAGATCGGGTTCAGGCCGAGCTTCCCCCCGTTGGTGGAATCGGATTCGGCGATGGGTGGTTTGTTCGCGAGCGTGTACCCTTCGAGCTTGAACTTGCGACCGAACGGTGTGAGCGCCAGGAACTGATAGTGGCAGGCACTACACGCGAGGCCGGTCTGACGCGCGAAGCTCGGCACATGAGCGGCGTAGGCGGCGATGTACGCTCGCTCCAGAGCCGTGCGTCCGCCTGCCCAGGCCGTGGTCGTGGGGACCAAGGAGAGGACCAAGGTGATGACTGACAGGGTGATGGGGCGCATGTGGATGTCCTCGTGTACTGGGGATGGACCCAATCACAGATTGGCTTCGTTAATTTATTGTGAGGTCAACATGAAACACTTATCTTTATAGTTGGGGTATTTCATTCGGCGGCCCGGTGGAATGTGGCTGCGGGGTTTCCCCGTCTGTATCTTGCCGTGTCTGAACGAGGGCTTCGGACCAAATGCGCAAATGGGATGGACTGACGGTTGCCGTCACCTTGGGCTTGATCACGTTTGGCGCGAGCACAGCGCGGGCGCAGGCCGTGGACACGACGAAGCAAGGGGCGGCGCCGGATTCCGCGTTGCTGACTCCGGCCGCCATCGATGCGGGTCGGAAGATCTTTCACGGCAAAGGAACCTGTCACGCCTGTCACGGCGACAAGCTCAAGGGCGGTCCGATTGCGCCGGCGTTGGTGGGTCCGAAATGGCGGCATATCGATGGGAGCTTCGAGGCCATCGTCAATCGAATCGACAAGGGGCTCACGGGCACCCTCATGACACCCCGTCCTGGCGGAATCAGCGAGTCTGACGTCCGCATGGTGGCGGCCTACATCTACGCGGTCAGCCATGGCCAGGTGAAGCCGTAGCGTGAGGGGCTGACCGGTCCACAGCCGGCGGAAGGAGTCCGAGTGAGCGACGTGAAAGCCACCCGCGCAGTCATGGCCGGTCTCGTGGGGACCGCGGCCATGACCGCCTTGCTACTCGTGGAACCTTCGGTGGGCCTCCCCAAGGTCGCGATCGGACAAATCCTCAGCACCGCGCTCGGGTTGACCCCGGCCTACCTCACCGTCGGAGCGGCCACCGGCTGGATCATCGCTTTTCTCGTCGGGGTGGGGTTCGCCCTGCTCTACGCGGGGTTCTTCGAGCGGCGCCTGCCCGGCGGAGCGCTCGGCCGCGGAGCGCTCTACGGCGTTCTGATCTTCATCCTCGCCCAGCTGGTGTTCATGCCGCTCGTCGGCGGCGGCGTCTTCTCGCGCGGCGATGTGGAGATGATCGTCGGCAGCCTCTTGGGCCATCTGGTCTACGGTGTGATCGTTGGCTGGATCTACGGCATGCCGGCTGGTGCGATCAGGCGGCGGCCCGGCCAAGCGACCTAGCCGGCCGTCGGGACGCGCCCGGGCCGGGAGCGCCACGCGCTGAACGACCCGGCAAGCGGCGGAGCTGGTGAGACGCGCTCAGCGCGGCATTGCGCTCCCCGCCGGTTGCGGCAGCGGCACATCCGAGTTGAAGCTCACCGCGACCACTTGCCAGCTCGCCATCGCGTCTCGGTGGTAGACCACGAGCTGCTTGGCGGTGTCCACCGGCAGGCCGTGGAACTTCATGACGATGCTGCTCGTTCCCCACGCGAGGTTGCCCTCACCCCGCACCTGCACGTCCGAGAAGCTGAACTCCTCGACGGTCGGCGAGTGCTCGGCCCAGGCCTGGATGGCGGCGCGGCCCACGACCATGGGGCCGTTGGGAGGCAGGAACACGGCGTCGTCCGCAAACTGGGCGGCCCACGCAGCGTAGTTGCCAGCCTGGATCCACATCACCGTACTGTCGAACATGCCGCGCAGCATGGTCTCGTCCTGCGCGGTGAACGCGGGCGCCGGTTTGCAGCCGAGCACCAGGCTCATGAGCATGGCGATGCCGATGGAAGCGGTACGTCGACGCATGATCCCTCCCGGGTGAACGACGAACGCGGAGCGGAGCAACGGGACAGAGTATAGTCCGTCGCCGGAAGCCTGCCAGGGTGGCGACGACAGCGGCGAGTCCCTATGCGGGGCGGTACTCCCGAACTAGGTTGCGTGCCGGGGCACGGCGATCGGCGCACGGTGCGGAAGGAGCCGAGGAGGATCGAGTGGCGGACGACCACCGTCGCCCCAACCCAGCTATCCGGAGATGACGATTATGAAAGCCACCGCCGCGCTGCACGATGTGGGTCAGAGTCTCTGGCTCGACAACATCACCCGCGACCTGCTGAACAGCGGGACGCTGAAGCACTATATCGACGAGCTGTCGGTGACCGGACTGACCTCCAACCCCACCATCTTCGATCACGCGTTGCAGAACAGCTCGGCGTACGACGACGCCATCGACAAGCATCTCGAGCAGGGCCGCTCGGGCGAGGACCTGTTCTTCGACCTGGCGCTGGAGGATCTGACCCGCGCCGCGGATCTGTTCCGTCCGATCCACGCGCGGACGAACGGCGTCGACGGATTCGTGTCGTTGGAGGTATCACCGCTCCTGGCCCATGATACGGTCCGCACCCTCGCGGCCGCCAAGACGCTGCACGAGCGGGCGGCGCGACCCAATCTCTTCATCAAGATCCCGGGCACCACGGAAGGCCTGCCCGCCATCGAAGAGGCGATCTTCGCAGGGGTGCCGATCAACGTGACCCTGCTGTTCTCGCGCGAGCAGTACGTCGCCGCCGCGGGTGCCTACATGCGGGGGATCGAGCGGCGCATGGCCGCCGGGCTCAATCCCGACGTCCCTTCCGTCGCCTCCATCTTCATCAGCCGGTGGGACGTGGCGGTGGCGGACACGGTGCCGTCCGAGCTCGTCAACCAGCTCGGCATCACCGTCGCGGGACGCGCCTACCAGGCCTATCACGAGCTGCTCGATTCCGCCCGCTGGCAGCGCGCCTTCAATGCCGGCGCCCGGGCGCAGCGCCTGCTGTGGGCCAGCACGGGCACCAAGGACCCGAAGGCCTCCGATACGCTCTACATCGAGGCGCTGGCCTCCCCGTTCACCGTCAACACCATGCCCGAGAAGACGCTGATGGCCTTCGCGAACCACGGCGAAGTGGGCGCCCTGATGCCGGCCAACGGCGGCGACGGCGAGCGCGTCCTCGCCGCCTTTGCCGGGGCGGGCGTCGACGTCGACCTGCTGGCCGCTCAGCTGCAGGACGAAGGCGCGACCTCCTTCTCGAAATCCTGGCGCCAGTTGCTCGCCGGTATCGAATCCAAGAGCTCGGCAATCAAGGGAGCGCATTGACGGACACCACGGTGGACGCGGCACCGCCGCACGCGGCTCGCCGGGCGGACGTCGACGAGAGGGAGCGCCGATGACTCCTGTGCCGTTGCGCCAGCGGCCGGCGTGGGCCGCGCTCGAGGCCCACCATCGACAACTCCAGGGACGCCACCTGCGCGACCTCTTCGCCGAGGATCCGGGCCGCGGCGAGCGCCTGACCGCCGAGGACGCCGGCGTCTTCTTCGACTATTCCAAGAACCGCGTCACGGATGAAACCATGCGGCTCTTGCTGCGGCTCGCCGAGGAATCGGGCCTGCGCGAGCGGATCGATGCCATGTTCCGCGGCGAGAAGATCAACGTCTCGGAGCAGCGGGCGGTGCTGCACGTCGCGTTGCGCGCGCCGCGGGGCGCCGCGATGCTCGTCGACGGGCGGAACGTCGTGCCGGACGTCCATGGCGTGCTCGACCGAATGAGCGCGTTTGCCGACCGGGTGCGGAGCGGGACGTGGACGGGCCACACGGGCAAACGCATCCGCACCGTGATCAACATCGGCATCGGTGGGTCCGACCTCGGACCCGTCATGGCCTATGAGGCGCTCAAGCATTACAGCGACCGCGCGATGCGGTTCCGCTTTGTCTCGAACGTGGACGGCACCGATTTCGCCGAGACGGTGCGGGACCTGGACCCCGGGGAAACGCTGTTCATCATCTCCTCCAAAACCTTCACCACCCTGGAGACGATGACGAATGCCCACACGGCGCGCGACTGGCTGCTCGCCGGGTTCCAGGGCGCGGAGGCCGCCATCGCGAAGCACTTCGTCTCGGTCTCGACCAACGCGGACAAGGTGGCTGCGTTCGGCATCGACCCGGCCAACATGTTCGAGTTCTGGAACTGGGTGGGCGGCCGGTATTCCATGGACTCGGCCATTGGCCTGTCCACCATGGTGGCCATCGGTCCGACACACTTCCGTGCCATGCTCGAGGGGTTCCACCGGATGGACGAGCATTTCCGCACGGCGCCCTTCGAGCGCAACCTGCCCGTGCTGCTCGGCCTGCTCGCGATCTGGTACAACGACTTCTTTGGCGCCGAGACCGTGGCGGTGCTGCCCTACGAGCAATACCTCAAGCGCTTCCCGGCGTATCTCCAGCAGCTCACCATGGAGAGCAACGGCAAAAGCGTGACCGTGGACGGGACCGACGTGGACTACGCCACCGGATCGATCTACTTGGGCGAGCCGGGAACCAACGGTCAGCATTCCTTCTATCAGCTCATTCACCAGGGCACGCGCCTGGTCCCCTGCGACTTCATCGCCTTTGGGCAGACCCTGAACCCACTGGGCCGCCACCACGACATTCTCCTCTCCAATGTGTTTGCCCAAACCGAGGCCCTGGCCTTCGGCAAGACCCTGGAGGAGGTGAAGGCCGAGGGAACGCCGGACTGGCTCGCTCCGCACCGGCTGTTCGAGGGCAACCGCCCGTCCAACACGCTCCTCCTCGATCGGCTGACGCCCGCGGCGCTGGGCACGCTCGTCGCCCTCTACGAGCACAGCGTCTTCACGCAAGGGACGATCTGGAGCGTCGACTCCTTTGACCAGTGGGGCGTCGAGTTGGGGAAGGTGCTGGCACAGCGCATTATCCCCGAGCTCGAAGGCGTGGCCGAGCCGACGCTCGACCATGACAGCTCGACCAACAATCTGATCCGGCGCTACCGCACGCTGCGGCGGTCCGGCCGGAACGGACCGCGCAGCAAGGGGCGCTGAATCGTGCAATTGGGAATGATCGGCCTTGGCCGAATGGGTGGGAACATGGTGCGACGGCTCCTGGCCGGCGGCCACGAGTGCGTGGTCTTCGATCGGTCTGCCGACGCCGTGGCAACGCTGGTCAGAGAAAAAGCGGTCGGCGCCTCCTCTCTCGAGGAGTTCGTCGAGAAGCTGAGCGTGCCTCGGGCGATCTGGCTCATGGTCCCGGCGGCGGTGGTCGACCACACCATCACCGACCTGCTGCCGCTGCTCGAGGCCGGCGACATCGTGATCGATGGCGGCAACTCGTACTACGTCGACGACATCCGCCGTGCGACGGCGGTGAAGCCCGAGGGCCTCCACTACGTGGATGTCGGCACCAGCGGCGGCGTCTGGGGTTTGGAGCGCGGCTACTGCATGATGATCGGAGGGGAGAAGGAGATCGTGGCGCATCTGGACCCGATCTTCGCGTGCCTGGCGCCGGGGTTGGGCGACGTCGCGCGGACTCCGGGGCGCGAGAAGGTCGGCGGCACGGCGGAGCAGGGCTACCTGCACTGCGGGCCGAACGGCGCCGGGCATTTCGTGAAGATGGTCCACAACGGCATCGAGTACGGCATCATGGCGGCCTACGCCGAAGGCATGGGCGTGCTGCGGGCGGCCAATATCGGCACGCAGGAGGGTGCGAGTGATGCCGAGACCACCCCGTTACAGCATCCGGAGCATTACCAATACGACCTCGACCTGACCGACATCGCCGAGATCTGGCGCCGGGGCAGCGTGATCGCCTCGTGGCTGCTCGATCTGACGGCGGCCGCCCTCCTCAAGGATCCGGCGCTCGAGAAGTTCTCCGGCCGAGTTTCAGATTCCGGTGAAGGCCGCTGGACTATCAAGGCCGCCATCGATGAGGGCGTGCCGGTCCATGTCCTCAGCGCGGCGCTCTACGAGCGCTTCAGCTCCCGCGGGCAGGCGGAATTCGCCGACAAGCTGCTATCGGCCCTGCGGTACGAGTTCGGCGGGCATGTCGAGAAGCCGGAGGGCAGTTAGGGCAGGAGGGCGCCGTGGCTCTGGAGTTGCCCGACTTGCGGGACCGGAGCGGGCTGTCAAAACCTTTTGCCGCTTCCGGGCAGAGACACAACAAGCCCCTCCCTACCAGGGAGGGGCTTGGCGTGAGGGAGAGGAAGCGGGGCCTACGGCCGCCAGCTCGGCTGGATGTCGTTCACGAACCCTCCGGCATCCGCACCGCGGCCGATCAGGATCCGATCGGTGAAGTACGTAGCGGCGGTGACGGTTCGCGGCAGCTTGAAGATGAAGATGTTGCCATATGCCGTGTCGAAGCCCGTGAGCACGATCTCCTGCCCATCCGGTGACCAGTCATAGCCCAAGACGTCGGTGTTGAAGTCGCACACCTGTTCGTCCGTGATGCGACGCTGGTTGCTGCCGTCGGCGTTCATCATCCACGCGTCGAAGTTGCACGACTGATCGCGCGTGAAGAGCAGTTCCAGGCCGGTCGGCGACCAGAGCGGAGCGCCATCCCAGTCGGTCGTGGCCGTCAACTGCGTGAGATTCGCCCCGTTGCGGTCGATCTTGTAGATGTGCGATACACCCGAGGTGGGGTCGGTCGCGGCGAAGGCGAGCCACTGCCCATCGGTCGACCAGTCCATGTCTCCCGTGATCTGCAGCGGACCCGCTCCCAAGTCCATCGCGTCGGACGACACCGGAGTCACGCCGCCCGCGCCGTCGTACGAGGAGGTGTACATCCGACTCGACGTCGTTCCGCCGGTGGGGTCGATCGAGTCCCGCACGAAGGCAAGGCGATCGGGGTTGAGCGGATCCCAGGCGAACACGCCCGGCCCGCCGTTCCGGTTCACGACGTCGAAGTCCGTCAGGTAGACCTTGCCGGTGCCGTTGCCGATACCGCCCAGGGATGACACCGCGCCCGTCACGTTGCCGATGACGCAGACGTCCATGACCGAGTAGCCGTCGCCGCACTCGAAGGCGAGGTGCGTGCCGTTCGGGCTGTACCGCGGCCAGTAGGTGCTCGTATCGGTGACCAGCGCCACCACGGTGTCGGGCGACGCACCGATCGTGGTGACGAACAGCTGATTCTCGAAACTGTACCCGCCGGTGCGATAGGTGAAGGTGACGCGGCTCTTATCCGGCGACCACCGAGGATTGATGTACTCGTCGTAGAGGCTCGTGGCCGTCCAGAAGCGGCTGCGTGCCGTTCCGTCCGGGGCTACGCTGAACAGTCCCGTCGAGAGTCCGCCCGATGAGTCCCCAGCGAAGACGATGGGACCTGGCGGCGGGCCGCGAACCACCAGTGCCAACTCGGTCGCGGTCCAGACCGTATCGAGCGTGAGTCCCCCACCCAGATCCAGGCCCGTAACGGCTTTGACCGCCGACGCGCCGCGGGATCCGTAGGTCATGACCGTGAAGCTGTCGCCGATGGCCGGCGAGAAGCCCACTGCCACGTTGATGCTCCCCGCGATATCTGCCTGGCCGCTCACCTGGAGCCGGTCGTACTGCGTGCCGGCGATGAGTCCATTGATCTCGAGGTCGATCGTCGAACCGGTATCCTGGGGTAGCGAGCCCGCGATGGAAAGGATCCCCGGCGACGTCCCCGGATTGAAGTCGCCGTTGATGGGGCCCATGGTGGACGCGGCGGCCAGGTTCAGCGTACCGTTTCCCTCGACGACGGCGCCGTCGTAGTGGAAGAACGCCATGTTGAGCCGCGTGGCCGGAGCGATCGTGCCGGTTTGGATGTCGATGGTGCCGTAGTTCCACAGGCCCGGACCGATGCCCGTGGTTCCCGACCCAGATGACTTGCGGAGCGTGCCGCGATTCTCGATTGCGGGGAAGGCGGTGCCCCAGAGGACCCCGAATCCCGTGTCCCCCGGATCCTGGATGTCGAACACCCCTCCGGGCTCGTTGACGATCCCGAAGGTGTTGAAAACGATGTCGCCGCCAGTCCAGGTGATGGTGCCGTAGTTGTGGAAGTAGTTGTTGGCGAGCGTCTTCGTGCTCCCGCTGAGCAGCCCGACCGCACCGGCGGCCAGAACCTTGACTTCCCCTCCCGATAGCGCTCCGCCGCTCCAGTCCAACGCCCCGGTGATCTCGAGCGGATCGGTGCCGGTGAGGGTGCCGCTCGAGAAGACCAGCCTGGGTACGAACAGCGTATCGCCGGTGGCGAAGGTGAACGTTCCATTGAACGCGACGATGCTGTCGGCGACGGTCAGCGGGGCGTTGAACGTCACCGGTCCGTCCTGCAACACGAGCGCGCTCGCGGTGCACGACGCGTTAACCGTCGCGTCGCCCGCGCGGAACCCCACCGTGCCGGCTCCGGTGATTGCGCCGTCGATCGTCTGCGGAAGCAGATCAAAGTGCAGGCTGGTGCCCGCGGCGGTGTTGAACGTCCCCGTGTGCGTTCCCGTCGCGACCATGTAGAAATCGCCGGCCTGAACGTCGACGCTGCCGGTATTGTTCGCCACCCCGGTGACGATTTGCACAGCGCCTGAGTTGACCGTCTTGAGAATTGATCCCTCGTTCAGAAACGTTCCCGGCCCGGTCACGTTGCCCGGTCCCTGAAAGTCCAGGGTCGCGCCCGCGCGGTTGGTGATGCTCGCTCCCGGGGAGCCGACCAGAATGTTGGCGGCCGTGGAGATCACGGTTCCGAAGGTGATCAGCGAGCGGTCGAGCTGGAGCGAAAGCGATCCCTGCAACGAACCCGTTGCGCCACTCGTGAGAATACTCGAGCCGGTTCCCGACTGCGTCCCGCCTGACCAGTCCAGCGTCCCTTCAATCACTACCGTCCCGTCGCCGTAGAGCGTGTCGGCGTCGCTCATCACATACAGGGCGTTGGGACCGAACGTCGCGGTATCGGTGATGGTGAGCGACGTCCCCGCGTGTGCGAAGGTTTGCGTTCCGCTGGCTCCGCCCACTTGCAGCACCGGTACCGAGGCGTCCGCGTCGAGCGTGACCGTGTAGGTCCCGTCGACCGTCACCATGACCGTGTCGTTGGGTCCGGGCGGCGCACCGGTGCTCCACTGGGTCCCGTCGCTCCAGTTTCCGTCTACCGGGTTGAGCCAGGACACCACGCCGATCGCCGCCGCCGCGGTGGCGCCAAGGCTGGCGGAGAGCGCCGGGAACGCCGGTGCCGTTACCTCGACCGACTGCGCCCCGACACTGGGGCCCAGGGTCCAGCTCACCGAGGCGCGGCCACCGGTATCCGCGAGCACCGAGTCGGCGGAGAGGCTACCGCCTCCCGTCGCGGTGAACCGGATCCAGATGCCCGCGACCCCAAGACCGTCGGCGGCCACGGCTCGAACCTCCAACGGAACGGGGAGGCCGAGTCCCACCGTGCCGGACTGGCCGTCACCGGCGGTGACGGTCAGAGAGGTCGGGAGAGGCTGCACGGTCACGTTGGCGGTATCGGCGGGCCCGGTGAGCAGCTTGGCGACGATCCTGGCGGTTCCCCGCGTGCTCCCTCCGACGACGCGACCGCTGTCGGGTCGCTGCACGGTCGCGCGGGTGGTATCGAGGGAGCGCCACCCAATGGGTGTGCCCGGAATCGCGTGGCCGGCGCTATCCAGTGCGATGGCTCCAAGTACCACCGTCTCACCGGTGAACAGGCGCGCGGTGTCGGTGACGAGCTGCACCGCCTCGGCATTGGCGCCGGTGCCAGTGTAGACAAAGGTGAGCGGAATCACGGGCGGATCGCCGGACGCTGTCGCCGTGACGTTCAGCGGCCCGGCGCGGAAGACCGTATCTCCCGCCGCATCCACCATCGCCACCTGCAAGGAGAACACCTCGTCCGCGGCAAAGAGCGGCACGGTCAGTTCGAGGACCACCGAGTCCGCGCCAGACGCGATCTGGATCACGGTGTCCTTCGCGAGGGTCGCGCCGCTGCGGGCCAGGGTGAACCGAATGCTGGTGATCTCGATAATGCCCGCGGCGTCAGTCTCGAACGTCGGGGCGACCGCGAGACGGCCTTCGATAGGGACGACGGGGCCAGCGTCAGAGCAACTCGTTATCCAAAGCGTGCTGGCAACGGCGGCGAACAGTGCGAGGACGACGGGGCGCAGGCGGGTCACGGGGTCTCTCCGCTCGAGCTACTCGGTGGCATGCAGTACTCGGTCAGGCAGCAAATCTTGGACCCAAATACGCTCCGCTTCAAGCGGGATGAATCTGATCCCATTTGGCGTGGGGGGGCTCGGCTCAGCGGCTGGCCGACCGCCAGAACGCGAACCGTGTCCGCACGCGATCGGCACGGTCGCCTGCATGAAGGGGAGAGGTGAACGCGGTGTGGCCGCGGCAGCGCCAACCGCCGGTCCCGCGAAGGCGGAGCTTCGATTCCCATGGCGTGCGGCCACGGAGGAAACGCCTTTGGGGAGCGATCGCCATGGTGGAGGTGCTTGCCTGGCGGAGGTGTGAAGGCGCAGTTTATAGGAGATACCGCGCGTCCGCCGGCCCGGGGTCGAGCCTTATCGCGACGGCCGAGCGTGGGTTGGACGTTAACGAGTTCTGTATACTAGGAGTTGGGCAGCGAGGTCAGCATGCGAGTGACGTCCCGTTTCGTAGTCTTCGCCTTGACCCTCGGCCTCGTGGTCTGCACTCCTCTCCCGATTGACCAATCGCCCACACCTCTCCGACTCGAGCCGCAATTCAGCATCCCAACGGCTATTCCGGACACCGTGCTCTATCTCGAGTTCATCGTCGGCCCTGATGGGCGCCCCGAGGCCGGGACCCTTCGATTCGTGGACGCTCGGAATCGTCCGGTTCAGTACCCGCAGGCCCCAGCCTTCCTGGATTCCGTCTGGGCCGCCGTTCGACAGTGGGAGTTCACTCCGGCGCAGTATCAGGGCGCTCCGATCCGCGCCCTCGTGAGCCAGCCTGTTATTCACCGATGGATCCCGCAAGCCGACACGGTTTCGGTGCACTCGCTGCCCAACAAGGGATTGCTGCAGACGGGCGCGCGCCGGCCATTGTTCTCACTCGCCTGGAGAGTGCGTAGGTAATGTCGTTTGACACACGTTGCCGCGAGCCGAGAACGGCCCGCTGCAGAACCCCAGGACGTTATGCGGCACCAACTATCGCCTATGAAACAAGCCTACGTTGCCCAGAACCAAGTCGACGCACAGCTGGTTGCCGACGAGTTGCGTGCCGCGGGTATCCACGCAGTGGTCAAGATGGACACGGTCGCCGCGCCATCGATACCGTTCCCGTCAGTGTGGGTGGAGGATCGTGACCTGGCACGGGCCCAGGAACAGCTCTCAGGTCTCGCGGATTCGCCGGGCGGTGCCGCCTAACACCATTAAGAAGTTCCCCGTCAAGGAGCCGCAGTAACCCCGGCGGCGAGCGCTGCTCGCCGCACGTGCGGGCACCTTCCAGCTCGGCGGCGATGGCTTGGCGTATCGACTGGCCGTCACGCGCGGTGGCGGCCAAACACCATTCAGGGCTCGCCCGCTCGACGCCGTTGCGGCCGAGCGATCGCCGCGGACCGCGGCGGTCCCAGATACGTCGTTAGCCCAACGCCGGGCTTCCCAATCAGGCGCGTGCGCCCGCGTCTGCGGACGCAGTTAGGCGGGTGGGCTTGCCTGGCGTGGCCACGTCGCGTGCTTCCGGTGACTCAGCGCGCGACCCTTGAACCGATCGTCAAATGCCTCCTGGGTCGTCAACACGTGATAGACGATGCGCGCCAGCTCCAAGGCGACGAGGGTGCGCGCGATCCGGAGCGGCTTGCGCCGCGCCTTCGCCTTGAAGAACGCCCGGATCTCGGGGTAGTACTGCACGGCGCGGATGCCCGCGTGGCTGAAGGCCAGCTTGAGGTAGCGGTTGCCAGCCTTCGACCCGGAGCGGTGGCGCGTGCGCGGACCGGAGTTGACCGCCCCGGGGACCAACCGACTGTAGGAGAAGAACTGGCCGACGGACGGGAACCGGGTGATGCCGTCGATCTCGGTGTAGATGGTGAACGCATTCACCTTCCCCAGCCCGGGGATCCACAGCAGCCGTTGCACGTCCGCGTTGGGAATGAGGTGTGGATAGAGCGCCCGCTCCAGGGTCGTGATCTGCTGGGTGCACAGTTGGATCTGCGCCGCATGACACCCGGCGTGCAGCTGGTAGCAGGCGTCGAGCTGTCCTACGTCCGACACGTTGAACTTCTCGAGCAGCCGGTCAATGCTGTTCTGGGCACTGACACACTTCTCCACCAACCGCAACCGCGTGCGCATCAGATCCCGGGCGCCGCGCTGCTCGGGGCGGATCCTGTGGGCCACGGGGATGAGATCCGCCCGGAGCAGCACGCCGAGCGTGTCCGCGTCGACCTGATCCGTCTTGACCTTCGCCGCGGCGATCGCTTTGACCCGCGTCGCGTGGGCCAGCACAAGGTCGATCCCCTGCGTGGTCAGCACGTCGGCCAACCAGTACCAGCCTCCCGTGGATTCGACCACCGCGCGATGCGGCCCCGGGAAGTGGGCGCAATACCGCTCGAGCTGGAGCGCCGTGTTCGGGACGCGCGCCTGTTTGACCGCCGGGCCGTCCGGCCCGTAGGTTGTGATGACGGAATCGCGCTTGTGCTGGTCGATGCCGGAGTACCCCATGGGGTGCCCTCCTGGAGTGACGGATCACGATCTTCGCCGATCGTTGCGACGCTACTCCTTGAGGGCACTTCTTGGAAACATCAGGCGCTTGCTGCTGGCGGGCGCGCGCTAGCGGGCCGCTCACTCGCGTGGTAGGCTCCTGGGTAGCGTCGTTTGATCAGACGTTGCTGCTGGTGAGATGATGCCTGCAGCAGAACCGCCAACACGTTGGACCGCCGCGAGGTCTGATGACTGAAACGGTCTGCGTTCGCACCTTCGCCGATCGTATCGCCGCCGAAGCTGCCGAGGCCGTGCTTCGTGGCGCCGGCATCGAGGCGTTTATTCGTTCCGATGATGCGGGGGGGGCGGCTCCCCATATCGGGTACACCACGGGTGGCGCCCGGCTCATGGTCAAGAGCGGTGAGCTGGAGCGGGCGAAACAAGTACTGCAAGATGTGCAGGGCTGACAGCGCGCCCCAAGCGACGTCCAACAAGGGACTGCTGCAGACGGGCGCTGCGCTTGGCGTTCCTCTCCCTCGCGTGGCGGGCTCGGTGCTTGTGTCGTTTGATACACGTTGCTGCTGGCGAGCAGTCGCCCGCTGCAGAACCCCAAGTCGTTAGGTGGCAGCGAGTATGGCACGAATCGAGTCGGGCTCCGATCCTGACCGAATGCGTCGCTCCGCGGTGACCTTGTTCCTGAAGATCCTGGACCTGGACCCGGAGCTCGCAAACCGGCCGGTGGCCCGTCTCTGTGCCCTGATGCTCACAGACGCTCTGCACGGCGGCTGGGAGGAAGTTCGCGTTCGTGCGCCAGGTCCGAAGGGCGCTAGCATCCTGTACGCGCGCGCCGGCGAGAGAGTCGAAGTCATGCAGGTACCGACGGCGGCGCAGACTCTGTTTGTCAACCGCCTCAAGGTTATGGCGAAGCTCGACCTAGGCAGGCCCGCTGTTCAAGAGGGATTTCTCAAGGTGCGACTCCAAGGTCAGGCGTCCGAAATCACGGTAACGGTTCGCCGTGCCGGTGATGCGGAGGAGGCCTCCCTTCGCTTGCCGGCACCGGTGCTTCCTTTTGCCGGTGAGGGGGGGGTGAACGGCCGGAGACATGGGTAACAAATAGACCGGGGACATAGGTAACAGTCAGGTCTCCGATCGCCGAGGCTTGGCGCGCAGCAGCACCGCCAACACGTTAGCAACTGTGTTGAACCGCTAGGTCCGGAGCTCTCCAGCGAGCGTTGCATCGACCTGACGGCCTCTCGCCTGCTCGGAACGGCGACCTCTCCGCGAGCCAGACCCACGAGTTGCACAATCGGCGGATCTTCAACGGACGCTTCGCCACGGTGCTCTCCATGGCGGCGACACTCGATGGGGTGGCTGCCGACGGACGATCTACCTGAGCGACGGCGCGAGCTCGCTCACGCCGGCGTCGAGAGCACGAGCTGTCCCGTCGGCATGCTGAACGTCACGATGTACTGCTCCAGCAGGTCGGTCCCGACGATCCCCCGGACCCCCGCGGCGCTCAGCCGGTCGTCGAGCAGCGGCGGCAACGCCCCGCTGTGCAGGGTCGCCCAGAGGGAGCCGAACTCCACCGGGACGAGCCGGACGGGCGTCTCGAACAAGCCGGCGGATGGATGGAAGTCCCGCACCGTCGCGACCGCGGGATAGGTCGCGATCAACTGGTCGGAGAGATACGAGAGCCTGGCGCCCGTATCGAGGAACGCCCGGACGTCGGTGCCATCCAGATGGAACTGCACGGTCGGGATGCCGACGAGCGGCTTGATAGGGACGACCTCGCCGGGCGGCAGGGGATCGTCGGGTTCCAGGAAGCGCAACTCGCCGGCTTCCACGTCGATCTGGAACACGCGCTCGCCGAGGAAGTCCATCCCGAGCAGGACGTCGATGCCGGCCCCGATGTGGGCGCTCAGCTTCTCGGTGGTGACCCCGTAGTAGTCACGTTCCAACGGTACCGGCACGCCTTCGAACTCCCAGCCGCGCACGGAGCCGACGCTGATCGGGGCGCCCGTGTCCAGCAGGACGCGGGCGCCTCCCGATTCCAGAATGACATGACCGTCAGCGTACTCCAACCGCATGATCCCCCTGCCGTGGAGCGAACCCGAAGAATCTACCCGCCCGCGGCAGGGACTGCTGCGACGCCCCTCACTGCTTCCCGTACAGGACCTTCCACTCCTCCTCGAACTCGTTGCCGGGTGTCCAGCGCGGTTGCGCGTCCGCGTTGGCGACCCGTAGCGCGGTCTCGAACACGATCCGCATGTCGCGCTCGAGTCCCAAGAGGTTCCACGCCGAGCCGATCTCGTCCGAAACCTGATGGTAGTGGGCCTCTTCGTAGGCCTTGGGATCCACCGCTGGTGGCTCGACGTAGTCGGTCCCGGCCTGGAGGTACAGCGCGGGAATACCGACCTTGGCGAAGCTGACCTGGTCCGAGCGGTAGAAGTGCCCCGCGGTCGGGTCGGGGTCGCCGGCCGCCCGCAGCCCGTGCTCCTCCACCACCGCCCGGAACGTGTCGCCGATCGTGTTGGTCTCGAGCCCGATCGCGGCGACGTCGCGCGTCACGCCAAAGATCTGTGGCATGTCCACGTTGAAGTCCGCCACGATCTGCTTCAGCGGGACCGGCGGGTGCTCGACGAAGGCGGCGCTGCCGAGCGTGCCCGCCTCCTCAGCGGTCACCGCCACGAACATGATCGACCGGCGCGGCTTGGTGGCGACGAACGCCTCGGCCGTGCTCATGATGGCGGCGACCCCAACCGCGTTGTCCCAGGCGCCATTGAAGATCGTATCGACCCCGCCCGCGGACGGGTTCATGCCGAGGTGGTCGTAGTGGCCCGTGAACACGACGTACTGGTCGGCGAGCGCCGCATCACTCCCGCGCAACACGCCGGCCACGTTCTGGGTCTGAATGGTGCGCACCGCGGTCTTGATGTGGGCCGTCAGCCGATACCGCGTGTCGCGCGGACGGAACGACCGCTGGGCCGCTAGGTCGAACAGGCCGGTGAGCGTGGTGCCCATCGCGGCGGCGATCCGCTCGGAGGTGGTGGAATCCATCCAGGCCAACAGGTCGAGCTGATAGCTGCGGTCCCAGTTCTCGCGACTGCCGGTATTCCCCACGACGCTGAACGGGTAGCTTGCCGACGCGGTCGTGTGGATGACGATGGCGCCGGCGGCTCCGTGCTTGGCCGCCTGCTCGAACTTGTACGGCCAGCGCCCGTAGTAGGTGCGGGCCGCCCCGCCGAACAACGCCTGCCCATTCTCCTCGACCGGCGGATCGTTGTTGAGGAACAGGAGGACCTTGCCGCGGACGTCTGCGCCCTTGAAATCGTCCCAGCCGTACTCGGGCGCCTCCACCCCGTAGCCCACGAACACGATCGGGACGTTCCGCAGGTCGACCACGTCCTTGCCGGCGGTAGACCAATACGTGATGGTCTCGTCATTCCGGAGGGGCAGGGCACCGCCCGGTCCGCGCATGGTCAGCGATGAGGCCGCGGCATCCTTCTTCATGCCGGTTAGCTCGAACGGCAGCAGATAGGAGTCGCCGGCCGCAGGCGCCAATCCGATTTCCTCGAACCGGCGCGCGATGTAGGCCGCGGCGCGGTCCCCGCCCGCGGTGCCGGTTCCCCGGCCCTGCATGGAATCGGCTGACAGCGCGGCGGCATCCGCGCGCAGGCCGTCCGCGGTGATCCGCGCGGCCGGATCCGGCCCGCAGGCCAAGACGAAGCTCGCGGTAGCGACACAGGCAAGACGATACAGCATGACGAGACCAACCCTCGAACGAGAGAGAATGCAGAAGGGCCGGCTCGGTACCGGCCTCTGGCACGATAACTACGGGTACTGGGAGGTTGCAGGGGCGGAGAAGGGAGAGCGGGATGCCTTCAGGCCGCTCCGTTCGCCACCACGCTGGTGTTGCCAACAACGCACCGCAAACTCATTCGCTCGAGCCCAAGTCGAGATCAGGATACAGCTTTTGTGTGCACTCCGGGCATATGCCGTGGCTAAACTCCGCCTCGGAGTGCTCCCGGACGTAGCTCTCGATCTGGTTCCAGTAGCCACGGTCGTCGCGAATACGCTTGCAGGACGCACAAATGGGCAGAAGGCCGCGCAGGGCCTTGACCTTGGAGAGGGCGTCCCGCAGCTCGATGACGAGCCGCTCGCGCTCGGCTTCGGCCCGCTTCCGCTCCGTGATGTCCCTGGAGATACCGAACGTGCCAATGGCGTTCCCCGCCTCGTCATAGAGAGGCACTTTGGTCGTCGAAACCCAGGTGTCCGGACGAGCGGGCCAGGTTTCCCGTTCTTCGGTGGTCAACGTTTGCCGCGTCCGCATGATCACCTGTTCATCCTCGAGGGCCTGCCGTGCGTGTTCTGGTGTGAAGAAGTCGCCGTCGGTCTTGCCCACGGCCTGAGCGGGATCGTCCAACCCGAACAACTGGGCTTGAGCCTTGCTGATTCGGATGAAGCGGCTGTCAGCGTCCTTGAAGTAGACGAAGTCAGGCGTGTAGTCCATGAGGGTCTGCATCAGGAACTGTTCGTAGGATAGCGCCTCGACCGCGCCCCCTTCCGCCGCCCGGTCATCATCGGAATTCCCAGACATCGCCAAGCACCTCCTCTGACTCGCGTCGCGCGCCGCCACGCCAGTCGACCGAGTCTCCCCCCTTATGACTCCGGCCATCTACGGCAGAACCTATCTGCCAGGTGATTACACCACAACACGCTGTGATCGATCCGGCCCTCATGAACGCTTGTCGAACGCCAGCACGTTCGTGTCGTCGTCAGTGAGTCTGGCGCCTGTATCCAAGAATGCCCGGGCGTCGGTTATGTCCAGATGGCCCCCCCATGAGCAGCGTGATCGGGACGATCGGGGGAGCCACTACGCGGGGACGAGCTATCAACGCGTGCTGGCGGCGCACGGCGGCATCGCGAGCATGAATCGCCGGGGGAACTGCTGGGACAACGCGGTGGTCGAGAGTTTCTTCGCGACGCTCAAGACCGAGCTCGTGGCGAATGCCCATTGGCGGCGTCCCGCCGAGGGGATCGCCGCGCTCAGCCAGTATCTTGTGTGGTACGACGACCAGCGCCGGCACTCGACGCTCGGCTACGTCAGCCCCGCAGCGTTCGAACGGCAGCCCACGGCTACTGAAACCCGTGTTCACGCAATCGAGGCAAGACCATCCCTGCAAGCCGCGTCAGCATGATGGGCCACTCCCGCGACTCCCACCTTCTCCCGCGCATTCCTTTGCACCAAGACTCTCCCTATGAGCCACCCGGCCGATTCGGCCGGCTCACCCGCAACATCGTCTCCGGCAGGTTGCGAATCCGCTCCGGCAGGCGCGCCCATTGCTCCGGCGTGAGGATCTTCCGTAGTGCCGCGTGCACCGCTACGACATCGGCCCGCGCGCGCTGGAGGACCGGCCGCACCGATTCGAGCAGCTGACGTGGTTCCGGATTGGCACCCGCGGCTTCGACGGCCTTTTGCAGCGTGTCGGCGCGGGCGGCACTGCGTGCGGCGAGGGAATCCCGTACCGACTCGAGCTGCGTGATCTGCTCGGGTGTGAGCGCGAGGTGGACGGAATCCTGTTGGCCCAAAACCAGCTCCGCCGGGTTGGGTAGCACCGTCTCCAACCGCGCCAGCATGTTGCCGGGCCCGCTACCGGGCCGGCCGAACCCGCCGCCACCAGCGCCACCGAAGCCACCACCGCCACGCCGACCCGCACCGCGCAACTGATCGAGGGCCTGGCGGCGCCGGTCGGGGCCGAGGGTAATGCGCGCCTGGAAACCGATCTGGAACGGCGCGCGGAACGCGTTCGCCGACCCGCCGGTGGCGCCGAATCGATCGTTGACCTGATAGGTGAAACGCTGTTGCTGCGGATCGAAGCCGGTGACGTAGAGCAGCGTGGGATCGGGGCGCGTATTGAGACCCCATCCCTTCGCGCCGTTGGCTCCGTGGAGGACCTCATCCACGGCGCGGAGGAAGTTCACCGTCACGATCGAGATGGCGAGCCGGCGATTGAGCCCGAGGAATCCCGGGCGCCAATTGAATTGGAAGTCGAGCGAAGATTGCCACGGGCCGGTGCAGGCGTTGCGCTCCGCCACCTGCCCGAGATGGTTCATGAGACAGTTCCGCACGGACCCCGACGCGGTGGCGAGCAGGCTCGCGATGGCGTCGCCCTCTGCTCCGCTCCCCGCCGAGAACAGATAGGCTCGGTCGTTGCGGGAGCCGTCACCGTTGATGTCGCCCCCCACCATGGGGGTGTAGGGCGAGCCCGAGGTCAGCCGCCCGATGGATGTGAGCTCGATCGACGCGCCGAACGGATACGTCAGCGTCACCAGGAACTGGTGGCGGCGCTCGAAGTCGCTCCGCGCCCATTCCAGCGCGTTGGGGTTACCGGCGGTGGTGGCGCCGCCTCCCCCACCGAAGCCGCCGGGACCACGGCCCGTCGCGCCCTGGTCGCGCGCGTGCTGATAGGTGTAGGCGGTCCGCAGCTGAATGCCGCGACCGAGGATCCCGCCAACGCTCACCGAGACCTGCCACGACTCGCTGGCGAGGTCGCTGCGCAGCTCCGCCACCTGACCGAAGGCGGGGTTGATCCGGGAGTCCGTGAACCGCAGGGCGCCGCTCGCGGGCGAAATCTGGCTGGGATCGACGTACACCGGCCGGTCGGCTTCTCCGCCGAGGAGGAACTTCGGCACGGTGTCGAGGTTCAGGTCGCGGGCGCCGGCCTGGCTGACACCGCGCGCGTAGCTCGCATCGACGTTGAGCCGGAACAGGGTCGAGAGCGTTCGCTGCGCGCCGAGCGACCCGCGCCAGGCACGGGCGGCGGTGAAATCCGGCGTAAAGACCGTCACCGTGCGTGACGGTCCCAACTGCATCGGCCCGATGCCGAGGCAGGCGTCCGGGATGGCGGTTGGCGTGGTCGCGAACGCGCTCCAATCGGCGCCGGGCACTGTGGGGCCCGTGCAGACGATCTCCTGACCGGCGGGGTCGAGACCGGTGGCTCCGTACGCGCGGTTCACCAACCCTCTCGGCAGGGGGCTGCGGAATTCGCCGATCCCCCCGCGGAGAATCAGCGCCGGTGGCGTGGTCAGCCGCCCACGCCCCGTCTCGCCGCCAATGGCAAGGGTGAAGCCCGTGCGCGGGCTCAGATGCCATTCGGCGGGCAGCGCATCGGTCCGCCGACCGAACGCCGAGTCGACGGCCGGGTTGTAGGCCGGCGCGCCAGCAAACCCGCCGCCCTCGAGTCGGAGCCCGTACGTGATCTGGAACCTGGGGGAAGACTGCCATATGTCGGCGGCGAAGAACGACCAGTCGAGCTGGTTGGTGGCGCGCTCGACGACGCCGAGGGTCCGGCGGAAGCTCGCGGCCCTGTCCGCCTCGAGATCCGCGAGCGATTGGTACGTGTAGGTACCAGTCAGGTTCCCGGCCGGCGTGTTCCACTGCCGCTGCGACGCGAATTGGCCGCCGAACTTGGCCCGATGTCCGTGTCCAGCCAGCCAGGACACCTCGTCGATTCCCTCGATCCTGGTGGAGCTGGAGTTGGTGGGGAGGCCCGAGCTTCCGCCGAACACGAGCGTCGTGACACCGGTGGCGGTGTCGCCGAGGGCGGAGGCGACCTGTACGCGCCCCTGCGGCAGGACGAGAAACGGATCGCCGTTGCTGTGGTCGCGTTGGAGCGAGACGCGCGCGTCGTTGAGGATGCGCATGCCGAACCGCGAGGTCACCGAGAGCTGCCCCCCGCCACCCCCGCTGGCCGACGTCCCGCCGACTTCGGGCATCGAGAGCGGCCCGAGACGCGACGGATCGGTCGACGTGCCGCGCCAGTCGCCCCGGAGCGTCACGGTATGCGCGTTCGACGCGAGGAAATCGAGTCGCAGCATTCCCGAGAGGTTGTCGCTGCTGCGCCCGCCGTTGATGGGCGCCCCGCGGGGAATCCCGAGGGAATCGAGGATGCTCAGGAACCGCGCCACGGAATCGGAATTCACGCCGAGCCGATTGAAGTCACCAGCGGTCGCGGTGAGCAGCGTCTGTTGCGGATCGGAGCGCAGCCGCGCCTGTCCCGAGCCGAACACGAACAGGCGGTCGCGGATGATGGGACCACCGAGCCCGCCGGAGATGAGGTTCTGGGTGAACCCCTGCGTGTAGGCAGACGAGCTGTCGAGGGAGAACGCCAGAGCGTCGTCCCGCAACGTGTAGCCGGACGTGCCCTGCAACACGTTCGAGCCGGACCGGGTCGTGGCGGCCACGAGCCCACCTGAGAACTGACCCCGCGAGACGTCGTACGTGCTCGTCACCACCCGCGTCTGCCTCAGCGCGTCCTGCGGGATGGACCCCGAGCCAAACAACAAGCCGTCGAGCGTGAGCGCATTGGACTCCGGTCCGAGGCCAAGGACCGAGAACGCCGTGGCGCTGGTGTCCGTCGCGTCGATGCCGACCACCCCCGGCACGAGTGTGGCGAGGAGGTTCAGGTCGGCCGCGTCGATCGGGAGCCGGGTGATCAGGCCCGGATTGAGCACCTGTTCGGTGGATCCCGGGGTGGGGCGATCCGGGTTGCGCACCGGCGTCGGTCGCTGCCGCCCTTCGATACTGATGGGCTCCATGGTCACGGCGCCCGGCGTGAGCTGCGGATTCCAGATCAGGCGGTCCTCGTCGCTCTGCCGCATGATCACTTCTTGAACCGGCTGATAGCCGATGATCCGCGCGGTCATGCGATACTGCCCGCCGCCGTCCGTGAACAGAATCGTGTACCGCCCATTCTGATCAGTCTGCGCTCGGCGCGTGACCTGGGTCTCGAGGGAATAGGCCTCGATAGCGACCCCGCGGAGGGGCGTGCTGTCGGCGGTGGTGATCCGCCCGGTGATGATGTCGGTCCCGAAGCCGATCTGGGCGGAGGCCGGTGTGGTTGCGGCGAGGAAGATCGCGAATACGGCGGTCCGGGCGGACCAGGCGGACCAGGCGGACCAGGCGGACCAGGCGGACCAGGCGGTCCCGGCGGACCCAACGGTCCCGTTGCTCCGGGGTCGGGGAGGATCGTAGAAGCGCGGGCGCGGCATAGGTGTCGTTCGAGAGGGGCTTACAGTACTACGCACACCCACGGGACAGTCGTTGCGGGCGGTTTGTTAAGCGGCGGGCCGACCCGCAGACGGTCGAAGCAGGCACCCCGCCGCCCACGGACCGCCTAGCCGCCTGACCGCTAACCGCCTAACTACACGTCCGCCGTCTGCAAATCCGCGCCTGCGTCCGGGGTCCGTTGTTCCCCGATGACCCAGCGACGCAACGCCTCGGCCACGCGGTGCAGGGTGATGTAGGCGCTCGGCAACACCAAGAGGGTCAGCGCGGCCGACGTCGTCAGGCCACCCACCACGACGATGGCGAGCGGTCGCATCATCTCGGTGCCCTCGCCGACGCCCAGCGCGAGCGGCAGCATGGCCAACACGGTGGTACTCGTCGTCATCAGAATAGGACGTAGTCGGATCCGGCCGGCTTCGATGACGGCCTCCCGCAGATCGAGCCCCCGATGGCGGGCGAGCTCTGCGTACTGCACGAGCAACACGCCATTGTTCACGACAATGCCCGCGAGCAGGATGACGCCCAACATCACAGGGGCGCTGAGCGGCGTTCCGGTGATCCGGAGAGCCACGGCTACGCCGATCAAGGCGAGCGGGACCGACACCATGATCACCAGCGGGTTCGTCAGACTCTCGTACTGAACGGCGAGCACCACCAGGACCAGGAAGACCGCGAGCGCGATGACGATGGTGAGATTCCGCTGGTTCTCCTTGATCGCCTCCTCCTCGCCGCCCACCTCGATGCCGTACCCGCGCGGCAAATCGAGCTGCGGGAGCCGCGACCGAATGGTGCGGTTGACCTCACCGATGTTCGCGACGGCGGTGTTCACGTCCGCCGTGACCCGAAGGCGGCGACTCTGGTTGGTCCGCAGGATGGTGGTCGGACCCGCGGCGCGCCGGATGGTGGCCACGTCCCGCAGATAGACCGGCTGGGTCCCGCCCGGAAACAGGGCGACGGCCCCGAGCGCCTCGGGTGTGGTAAACAACTCCCGCGGCAGGCGCACGCGGATGTCGTACTCGTTGTTGACGTCGGTGTAGCGCGTGGCGATGGTGCCGTCCAACGCGGTTCGCACGGTCTGTCCCACCTCGACCGTGCTCAGGCCGAGGTCGGCCGCGCGCTGCCGGTCCACATCGATGACCAGCTCGGGACTGGCTTCCTCGGTGGAGCTGTTGATACCCTCGACGCCGGGGATCCCACGCAGCAGCAGCATCATGTCACGCCCGAGACGATCGAGCGTCGCGAGGTCGTCGCCGATGATGTTGATGGCGACATCCGACCCCGAGAAGTTGGTCCTGAGGCCCCGCAGGCGCGGCGGCCGCGCCGAGATCCGGGCGCCGGGGATGGCCAGCGCGTCGAGGCGCTGCTGGAGGTCTTGCACCCAGCGCCCCGCGGGCATGTCCGGGCGGTCGGTGGCGCGGACCAGGCGGATGTCGAGGGAGCCGCGCCCGGCGCGGGCCGCGGTCGAACCGCCGAACAGGTACCCCCCGGCCGTGGTGAACACGTGCTCCACATACGGCATCTGCCGCACGACCGCTTCCACCCGTTCCGCCACCGCGTTGGTCTGCTCGGCGGCGGCCCCCGCCGGCATGCCGATGCTGACGCCCACGCCGCCATCGTCCACCAACGGAATGAACAGACTCCCGAGGTTCCGGGTGGCGAGGAGGCTCACGGCCAATAGCAGGAAGGCGCCGCCCAGGACCCAGCCCGGCCGCTTGAGTGTCGCCTCCGCCACGCGGCAGTACCGCGCGGTGAACCGACGGAGGCCCCGATCGAACGCCGAGAGCAGGCGAGTATGCTCCAGCCCGCTGGTGCGCTGTACCTTCGCGAACTGGGCCGAGAGCATTGGGACCACCGTGAGCGCCGTGACGAGCGACGCCGCGATGCCGAACGAGATCGTCAGGATCAGCTCACGGAAGATCAACGCCGCGAGACCTGTGATGAGCAAGAAGGGCACGACGGCCGCGAGGTTGGTGAACGTCGAGGCGAACAGCGCCGATGTGACCTCATCCGCGCCGTCCATCGCGGCCACTTCGGGATCTCGCTCGCCCTCCTGCCGGTGACGGAAGATGTTCTCCAGCATCACGATCGAGCTGTCCACCAGCATGCCGACCGCGAGCGCGAGACCTCCCAGGCTCATGATGTTGAGCGTGAGGTGGCCGATCCCCATGAGAAAGAACGTCGCCAGGACGGCCAGCGGAATGGACAGCCCGATCACGAATGTCTTCCGGAGGCTGCCGAGGAAGAGTAGCACGATCAGCATGGCCAAGCCGGCACCGAGGAGTGCCGCGGTCTGCACGCCGTGCACGGCGTTCCGCACGAAGAACGACTGATCCGACAGCGCCTGGTACTCGACGTCGTCCGGAATGAACCGATCGCGGGACAGGTCGCCGAGCCGCGCGGCAACTCCTTCCGCGACGGCCACGGTGTTGGCGTCCGGTTGTTTCCGGATGGAGACCTTCACCGCTGGGAGACCGTCGAGCCGCGCCCAGAGACGCTGCTCCTGGTGCGTATCCTCGACGGACGCGATGGCGGAGAGCGGGACCCGTGCGTCCGAACCCCGCACCCGGAGTTGGACGTTGCGGATGTCGTCGAGCGATCGGAACTTGCCGGCGGTCTTGCCCACGATCTCGTAGGTCGGCGAGCGAACGTTCCCGACGGCAACGTTCTGGTTCTCGTTCCGCAACGTGTTGAGCACGTCGGAGACAGTGACGTTGTAGTGTCGCAGCCGTTCCTGGTCGAGCGTGACCCGGATCTCGCGGACCAATCCGCCCGACACGTCCACCGAGGCGATGCCGGAGACGGTGAGCAGTTGGGGTCGGAGCCGCTGGTCCACCCAGTCCCGGAGCTCCACCATGCTCCGCGTGCGCGAGCGGAACGCCACTTCATAGACGGGAGACTGCGACGGATCGAACTTGCCCACGGACGCCGGGTCCGCGTCCTTCGGGAGGCGGCCACGCGCACGGTCGAGATTCTTCGACGCGTCCTGGAGCGCGAAGTTGATGTCGGTCCCGTAGCTGAAATTGAGGCTCAGCGACACACGCCCCTCGGCGGTCTCGCTCTCCATCCGTTCCAGGTTCTCCGTGGTGGCGAGGCTGGTCTCCAGCACCTTGGTGACCTGCTCCTCGAGCACCTCGGGGGCGACGCCGGAGTAGTTCTGGTTGACCCGGACCATCGGGTAGACGATCTGCGGCAAGAGATCCAGCGGGAGCCGGCCGGCGTAGAACAGGCCGAGCACCACCACCAGCAACGCCAGGGCGACGGTGCCGATTGGTCGCAAAATGGACCAGCCGGAAATGCTGCGCGACCGTCGTCCGCCGGGAGGCGCGCTCATGGGGCCCCTCCCGACGAGTCGGTCGGCGGCGCCTCGGAGATCTGCACTCGGGAGCCGGCGCGCAGGTTCGTGAATCCGGAAACCACCACCTGCTCCCCGGAGGTGAGGCCGGACGCGATCTGCACCCAGCCATCGGCCGAGAGACCGGTGGTGACGGGGCGCCGGACCAGTGTGTCGCCGATCACGACGAACACGAACGCGCCCTCCGCGCTCGCGCCGATGGCGGGCTCGGGCACAGCCAGGGCATCCGGGACGTCTTCCAAATCCAGCCGCACGCGCGCCAGGAAGCCCGGCCGGACCACGATGCCGGCCGGCGACGTCCCCAGCGCGATCTCCACCGGCACCAGGCGGCTCATCGGGTCGGCGCTGGGGAACACCCGGCGCACGCGCCCCGGAATGCCGGGACCGTTGGGGTAGGCGTCCAGCGTGACCAGGACGTTTTCATGGCCCGCGAGGTTCACCACGTCCAGCTCGGACACCTGCACGCGGACCACGAGCAGGGACTCGTCGGCCAGCTCGAACATGCGCTGGTTCGGGCTCACGGCGCTGCCGGCCTCGACGAGCTTTGCCGTCACCACGCCGGCGGCGGGGGCAGCGATCCGTCCGAATCCCAGGCGGGTCTCCCACAGGCGGACATCGCTGCGGCCGGTCTCGTAGGCGGCGCGAGCCTGCTCGAACTCCGCCTCCGTGATGATCTTGGCGTCGTGCATCTCGCTGGCTCGGCGGAACGCCGCGTCCGCGTTGCTGAGCGTGGCGCGCGCGCGGTCGAGCTGCGCCTCCACCTCGCGGGTATCGAGCGCGGCCATGAGGTCGCCGCGGCGGACCCGGTCGCCTTCCTGAACGACCACCTCGAGGACGGTTCCGGTCATCTGGCTGTTCACGCCGATCTTCCGAAGCGGTTCGACGGGGGCGCTCAACGTGACCGATCGGGCCAGGGTGCGGTGCTCCGCTGGCGCGACGGCCACCGGGACCGCGGCGCCGGGGTTTCGGCCGCCGGCGGCGGGCGTGTCGGAACGGGCGGCGCCGGACGAACACCCGGCGGCGCTCAGCCCCGCGATCACGATGGCGCCGGCGACCAGACTGCCGCGCGGGCGAATGGAAAAGGCGAAAGTGGCTGACATGAGCGTCGTTGAAGTTAGAAGGCGCCTGACCGGCGCGCGTGAAGGGTCATATGAGCCTGTTACGCACTGCGCGACACGAATGTTGACGCGCGCCGTGATGTCTGGCGCGGGCGGGGCCGGTGCGGTACCCTTGGCGCGATCCAACCCCGGCCACCGGGCCGCTGCCCGGCTGTCGGGCCCCGTTCCGTTTCGATGGTTGGAGGTCTATCCCATGAACCAACGTTCTCGTCATGGTCGCGGCGCCCGCACCGCATTCGGCCGGCGTCCGCAATCCTGGCACCGCGCGTTGCTCCTGCTGCTTCTGACAAGCACCGTGGGCTTCGCGCCTCTGGCCGCGCAATCCGCGTCCGATCCCACCCCCGTCACGACCGCAAACTACCGGCTCGCGGCGCGTTTCGCTCCGTACAAAGTGCGGGGGCTCGTGTACTCGACGTCGGTGAGCCCGCGGTGGATCGAGGGCAGCGAGCGGTTCTGGTATCAGTGGCAGAACTCCCACGGGACGTTCTTCGACATCGTGGATCCCGTGGCGGGCACGAAGCGGCAGATTTTCGACAACGACCGCATTGCCGCCGAGCTGACGCGAATCACCAAGGACCCGTACGATGGGCAACACCTGCCCATCCGGTCGATCAAGTTCATCGATCCCAACACCATCCAGTTCGACGTCCAGTCCTCGCAGGACGACACGGTGCGCGATGCCGAGGCGGAGCGCGGGCGGCAACAAGAGGGTCAACAACAGGGGCGGCGGCCGCGGGCGCGCCCGAAGAAGAAGGTATTCCATTTCGAGTTCGACGTCCGCACCCAGACGTTGCGGGAGCTGGCGGACTACGAGGCGCCGGACAACCAGGCCAGCTGGGCGAATATCTCGCCCGACGGAAAGACGGTCGTCTTCATCCGGAAGCACAACCTGTACATGATGACGGGGGACGAGTACAAGAAGATCCTCGACGCCCGACGCGGCAAGGAGCGCGCGCAGGCAGACACCGCCGACCAGAAGCTCGAGGTCGAGGAAGTGCAGCTCACGACCGACGGTGAGGACAATTACGACTACGGCGGCCGCGATTTCGGCCAGACCGACGAGGAAAAGGAGAAGAGCGCGGACTGGCGCAAGCGCGCCAACGTCACCTGGTCCAAGGACTCGAAGCGCTTTGCGCTGATTCGATCGGATCAGCGGAAGGTCGGCGATCTGTGGGTGATCCACTCGACGGGGAACAAGCGCCCCCAGCTGGAGACCTACAAGTACGACATGCCCGGCGACACGAACGTGGCCCAGCAGGAACTGCTGGTGTACGACCTCGCGAGCCGGACCATGCTCAAGGTCAAGGCGGCCCAGTTCAAGGACCAGCGCATCGGTCTGTTCTCGGCGCGCCAGTTCATCTATCCCGACAGCGATGAGCCGCGACACTCCCTCTGGTTGGCCGACAACTCCAACCAGCTCTACTTCTGGCGCCGGAGCCGGGATCAGCACAAGGTGGACGTCTGCGTGGCCGATGCCGCGACCGGGGACGTCACGGTGCTGATCCAAGAGCGGCTCAACACGTACGTCGAGCACCAGAACCTCGAGTTGCTGAAGTCCGGTGACATGCTCTGGTGGTCCGAGCGCGACGGCTGGGCGCATCTCTATCGGTTCGCGTCGGACGGCACCCTGAAGAGCCGGCTCACCGAGGGTCCCTGGCACGTTTCCGGCATCACCGCGGTCGATGAGACGCGAGGGTTCGTGTACTTCACCGCCAATGACCGTGAGGCGGGCGAGGATCCCTACTACGGCCACTTCTATCGGGTCGGGCTCGACGGTCGCGGGCTCACCCTGCTCGATCCCGGCAACTTCGACCACCGCGTGAGTGGCGGTGGTGGTGGATTCCGCGGGTTTGGCGGCTCGGGGATGAGTGAGTCGAAGCGCTTTTTCGTCGACAACTACTCTCGGGTGAACACGGTGCCCGCCGCCGCCTTGTTCGACGCGACCACCGGCCGCAAGATCCTCGACCTCGAGACGGCCGACCTCTCCAAGCTCATGGAGGCGGGCTTCAAGATGCCGGAGCCCTATACGGTGAAGGCGGCGGATGGCGTGACCGATCTCTACGGGGTCATCTACAAGCCGTTCGACTTCGACTCGACGAAGAAGTACCCGATCATCGCCTACGTATACCCGGGACCGCAGACGGAAGCGGTGGCCAAGTCCTTCTCGACGGCCTCCAACGAGGTGGCCCTGGCCCAGTTCGGCTTCATCGTCATCACGGTCGGCAATCGGGGCGGCAACCCGGATCGCTCCAAGTGGTATCACAACTATGGGTACGGCAACCTGCGCGACTACGGCTTGGCCGACAAGAAGACGGCCATCGAACAGCTCGCCGACCGGTACGCGTGGGTGGATATCGACCGGGTGGGGATCTACGGCCACTCGGGCGGCGGGTTCATGTCGACGGCGGCCATGCTGGTGTATCCCGACTTCTTCAAGGTGGCGGTGTCGGAGTCCGGAAACCACCAGAACGACATCTACAACGCCAACTGGTCGGAGAAGCACCATGGGATTCGCGAGGTAGTGCGGGGCAATGACACCACCTTCGAGTACAGCATCGAGAAGAACGCGGATCTTGCAAAGAACCTAAAGGGGCACTTGCTGCTCTCGACCGGGGACATCGACAACAACGTCCACCCGGCGAACACGTTCCGGGTGGTGGACGCCCTGATCAAAGCGAACAAGCGGTTCGATTTCTTCATCTTGCCCGGCCAGCGGCACAGCTACGCGCCGGTGGCCGACTACTGGTTCTGGATTCGGTCCGAGTACTTCTTGAAGAACTTGATGGGCGATTATCGCTGGAACGTGGATCTCACGGAGCTGAACAACGAGAAGGAGCAGACCGGCGGCGGTGGTGGCGGCAGAGCCACCGGCGGGCGGTTCGGAGGACAGTAGAGCGACGGTCCCGGCGGACCCGACGGATGTTAACGGGACCGTCGGGACCGTCGGGACAGCGGGTCCGTCGGGCTAGAATCTCGGATTCACGATGTTCGCGAACTTCGAGCCAAACCGATAGCTCAGGCCGATTCCGAAATCGAACCGGAAGTCCGTTTCACGCTGGCGGCGCTCGAGGAGGACTTCCTCTTCGGAGAGATCAACGGCCGGCAGATAGAATTGGTCTTTGATCCGCGCGAACTCCGAGGAGATCTCGAGGCTCAGCCCTCGGAACAGCCGGTACTCGACGCGTAGATACGTGTTGATCCGGTGGCTGGAGAGATCGTGCAGGTACTGGATCCCCTCCACTTCACCGTAGATCTCTCCCCACGGCTGCTGGACCGCCGCCGATACGCGCAGGGAGTGCCCCGGGTGGATTTCCGCCAGTCTTCCCTCGATGGTCTCCACCTGGTAGTTCCAGCTTTGGAACCCCACCTCGTACCGGAACGTCAGCGATCGTCTGGTGGATTCGCGGTACGGGAACAGGTTGTACTCGATGGCCGGTCCTGCCGAGATCGACAGATCTCGGTTGAGAAACGTCGAGCGGCTGGCGTTGGCGAGGCCCCCGACCGACCAGTGGTCGTTGAGGCTCCACACCATCAGGAGGTCGGCTTCGTAGTTCTCGGCCCGGCTAGAGACGGTCGTGCTGTCGTCCAGGTCGAAGCTCTCGTGATCGTACCCGGCATTCAGCGAGAGACTGATCTTGAAGGCGTCAGAAACCCGATCGGCGGACGCCGATCCTTCGACGGTGTAACGATTCTGTTGCGCTTCTCCTTCGACGGAGCCCTCGGTGCCAACGTGGAACACCCACAGGTTCCACGGGTCGCGCGCACTGGGAGCCGGCGTCGGGTGGTCGAGTGCCTCGTACTGAATCTGGAGTCGCGACGCCAGCGGCGTGCCCTCGACGAACTGTACGAGACCCACCGCGATGGTCCGGGTCAGTCCTTCGCGTACTTCGGCGTCGGTTTGGGTGGCTTCACTGACGAAGACGAGTGTCTTGGCCGTTCCCTCGAGGCGACGCCGGCCCAGGTACGACAGGGTGTACCGCTGGCCGCCGCCGCCGGTCTCCTGGTCCGTGATCAACAAGTGGAGGTCCGCGTCTTCGCGATCGCGGACCCAGGTCACCCACGGGATCTGCCGGCGGAAATGGTCGAAGTCACACTCGTGGGCGTTGCAATCCAGGAAGACCTGAAGTGCGGCCGGGGAGGTCTCGGAGGTTGCGTCCTGGGCCGCCAGCACATCGGGCACGATGGCCACGGCCAGCGTGAGGGCGACCTGGGGTAAGATCGTTCGCATGCCGATCCCTCGGTGAAACGGATTCGAGGATGGTGAACGGTACACACGGAGGTGCCGGCGGTCCCGCTCGTGATGCTATCGTCCGCCGGGTCCGCCGCGTCACGCCTCGTGCACGACGCCGCTGCCGAGGAGGCGGACTTTGTTCTCCGGGCCCAGGACGAGGATGTGATCACCGGCGCGGAACCGGTAATCCGGGCTCGCCATCACGTGCGCCGGCTCTCCGCCGCCCGCGTGCTGGCGGATCATGAGCACGCTCACGCCGCACCGCCGCCGCACGTCCAGCTCCCGAATCGTGTGGTCCACGAACTCGCTCGGCGTGGGGACCTCGGCCACGACCGTGTCGCGGGCGGCGGGAACCGAGGCCATCCGCTCCATGGACACGGCGGAGACCATGCTCCCGACCATGTCGCGCTTGAAGATCTCGGCGTTGTAGCGCTCGAGCACATCTTCCGGCCAGATCGCACCGACCAGCTTGCCGTCGTCGACCACGGGAATCTCGCCGCGGTAGCCCTGCATGAGATGCATCAAGTCGGCCAGCGGACGGTCGGACGTGATGGAGGGGTAGTTGTCCATGACCATGATGTCCTCCGCGATCACCAGCCCCTCCAACGCGCCCGGGTTGCGCATCACGGGATGGACTTCATCCGCGGTGACGAGCCCGAGCAGCTTGTGGTCGGCGTCCGTAACGAACAGGGTACTGCCGGTGTGACCGATGAACGTGGACAGGAGCTTCGTCAACCCGTCTCCCGGCCGGACCGCCGCGTGCGCCTCGCGCATCACCGCGCGCGCCGGTACGTGCTCCAGCACGTTCACCGCCTGCCCGCCATGCACGTCGATGCCACGCCGGTGGAGCTTGAGCGTGTAGATGGATTCGCGCTGGAGTCGGGTGGCGATGAGCGTCCCAATGATGCAGCTGATCATCAGCGGCAGGATGATGGCGTAGTCACCCGTCAGCTCGAAGATGATCAGGATGGCGGTAATGGGCGCGTGGGTGGCTGCGGCGACGATCGCGCCCATCCCGACGAGGGCGTAGGCCCCGACGCCTCCCGTGGCCCCCGGCCAGAGCGACTCGACGACCGTGCCGACGGCCCCGCCCAGCATGGCACCGATGAACATCGAGGGGGCTAGGATTCCGCCCGACCCGCCGGACCCGAGGGTGATGGAGACCGCCAGAATCTTGAGTACCACGAGCACGAGCATGAACTGCCACGTGAGGTGGCCGCGGAGCGCCTCATTGATGGCCTCGTACCCCACCCCGAAGATGTGCGGCGCCCACAGCCCCATGATGCCGATGAGGAGTCCACCCAAGGCGGTGTGCAGGGGCGGATACCCGCGCATGTGCTCGAACACGTCTTCGAGGCGGTACAGCACCCGGATGAACGCGAGGGCGGCGAACCCAGCGACGATGCCGAGGCCCGCATACGCGAACAGCTCCGTGGCGTGCACGAGGCTGTACGCCGGCACTTCGAACGCGGGGAAATCGCCGAAGTAGTGGTGGCTGACCACCGTGGCCGCCACCGACGAGATGACGATGGGCGAGAACTGCGACACGCCGAAGTCGCCCAGGAGGATCTCGACGGCGAACAAGGCACCGGCGACCGGCGCGTTGAACGTGGCGGCGATGCCGGCGGCCGCCCCGCAGCCCACCAGCGTCCGGAGCCTCCGCTGGTCGATCCGGAGCCACTGGCCGATGGTGGAGCCGAGCGCCGCCCCGATCTGGACCATCGGCCCCTCGCGTCCCACCGAGCCGCCGGTGCCGATCGAGATGCCCGACGCCACCAGCTTGGCCATCACCACCCGTGGGCGGATCCGGCCCGACCGAAGCGCGACCGCCTCCATTACCTCCGGGACGCCGTGGCCCCGCGCTTCCTTGGAGAAGTAGTAGATGATGAGCCCGACGATGAGCCCGCCCACCGTGGGGACGATGAGCTTCCACCAGAAGGGGAGGCCCGCGATGTACTCGAGCGTGTAGGGGCCCCGGTGCCAGGCGCCCCGATTGACCAGCTGAATGAAGAGACGGAAGCCGACGGCGCAGTACCCGCCGAGGAGGCCGATGACCAGGGCCACGATGACCATGGACATCTGGCCCGCCTGACGCAGGCTGTCGTGCGCCCGGCGCAGCTGGGCCCGCGCGCGCTCGATGACGAGCATCGTTCTCCTTTCCGCGCGCGCAAGGTGCACGGGATGCACCGGAGAGGGAAGGGGGGCCGTTCCCAATCCTGCCGCCACAGCGCCGCGAGACCTCATTCCCCAACCCCCTCTCCGCCACGCGGAGAGGGAGGACCCAGGACCTAGATCGCGGTTCTTCACTGTGTCCCCCTCCCCCGCACGCGGAGAGAATCAGGGGTGAGGCTGGTCCTCGAGCTCTCGGCGGTTCAGATTCATGCGAGTTCAAGCGAGGCCGCGATGACCCCAATGAGCCGCCGTGCCTTTCTCCAGACCGCCAGCGCGATGGCCGCCGTCGGGCCGCTGGCGGTCACCCGGCTGACCATGAACGACATCATCCCCGCCGATCCGCTGTTCCGCATCTCCCTCGCCGAGTGGTCCCTCCACCGCGCGCTGTTCGCGGGCGAGCTGGATCACCGCGACTTCCCGGTCGTCGCCCGCCGCGACTACGGCATCGACGGCGTCGAATACGTGAACCAGTTCTTCAAGGACAAGGCCAAGGACCAGCCCTACCTGCGCGAGCTGCACAAGCGCTGTGACGACAACGGCGTTCGGAGCCTCCTCATCATGTGCGACGGCGAGGGCGCCATTGGGGACCCCGATGACGCGGCCCGCACGCGCGCGGTCGAAAACCACTACCGCTGGGTGGAAGCCGCGGTGTTCCTCGGATGCCACTCGATCCGCGTGAACGCCCAAGCGGAGGGGAGCCCGGACGAGCAGCGGGCGTTGGCCGTGGACGGCCTGCGGCGGCTGACCGAGTTCGGCGCCTCGCACGGATTGAACGTGATCGTCGAGAACCACGGCGGCCTGGCATCCAATGGCGCCTGGCTGGCGAGCGTGATCAAAGCGGTGGACCATCCGCGCTGCGGGACGCTGCCGGATTTCGGAAACTTCCAGATCAGCGAGGGCGTCTGGTACGACCGCTACCAGGGCGTCGCCGAGCTGATGCCGTTCGCTAAGGCCGTGAGCGCCAAATCGCACGAGTTCGACCAGCGGGGGAACGAGACCGAAACGGACTACCACCGGATGCTCAGGATCGTCCTCGACGCGGGGTATCACAGTCGCTTAGGGATAGAATACGAGGGCAACGGCTTGAGCGAGCCGGATGGTGTCCGCGCCACGAAGGCGCTCCTCGAGCGGGTGCGATCGGAGCTGGCGGCGGAGCGGCCGTAGCCGCGGGCCGGTCGCGGCACCGCGCCATCCCCTGGCGGCACCGGTACGTCGGAGTTCTCACCAGGCTGGCGTTGGCGCCCATGGGGCGATGGCGCGCCGTGCCCCGGCGTCGCATACTTGTACGCTCTTGCTCCGGGGAGCCCGTGCATGCCGATGCTGAACCAGGCCATCATGAATGCGACCGCTACTGGGCGCCTCAAGACCGTCCCTTCCGCCGCCCCACGCAAGGTCGCGAACATGCCTTTGGCCATGCCGGCCACCCGGCTGCCGTCGATTCCCTTCAAGGGAACGGCGACGACCACGGTCAGTGCCGCGGCGCTGGTCGAGCCGGTGTGCAAGGCCATCTGTGCGGCGCACGATCTGTGGCGCCGACAGGCGTTCTTCTCCGGCATCACGATCAACGGCCCGACGGCGAGTGGCGGTACGCTGGAGGGCCCCGCACTCGGCCCGCTGATCCTCTCGGCGATGGGGCCCGCGCTGGGCGGTCAGCCGTCGGCGCAACGCTATGCTACGGCCATCGCGAACGCGTTGGGTGAAGCGTGGAAGGAATACCAGCACTCGTTCAGCATACCGGGGCTTCCGTGGTATCCCTCCTTCGTTGCCTTCCCGGGCCCTCAGGCACCCCCGACCCCGAACGTCCCCTCGCCGTTGAGTGTCTGCTCCAGCAACCGCTCCGCGATCACCGCCGCGTTGCTCGCGGACCGCCTCAAGAAGGCGTTTGGAACGCCTGAGCCGGACAGCGCCGCATTCTTCGACGCCATCGCCGGCGCATTCGAGATGGCCGTGACCACGTGGGTGAGCGCCCAGCAAATCACCAACGTTCTGGGAAAGGGCCCGGTCCCGACGTTTGCGCCGCCGTACGTGCCCGTCGGTCCGGTGGTCGGCGGCGACAACATCGCCAGCCCGGGGCACCTGGCCTCGTAGCCGAACGGGTCGATGACACGCATCCTGCTGCTCAACCCGCCCTCCCCGGAGCGGCTGGGCGCACCGCTACTGGGCCTCCAATACGTCGCGGCGGCCCTCCTCGAGCGCGGCGCGGAGGTCCGCGTCATCGACGCGGCGGCGCGCTACTCCCAGCGGGATCCCGCGGCGATCCGCGCGGAGGTCGCGTCGTTCGGTCCGGATCTGATCGGCTTCGGCCTGTTCACCCGCTGGGTGTGGCACGCGTATCGCCTGGCGGAAGCGTTCCGCGGGTCGGGGGCGTTGCTGGTCGCGGGTGGCGCCCACACCACCGTGCGGCCGGACGAGGCGCTGGCTCGCGGCTTTGACGTGGCCGTGATCGGCGAGGCGGAACGGACCGTCGTGCAGCTGGTGGATGTGCTGGAAGGCCGCGCGACGTTGGAGAACATCCCCGGCATCCGATACCGCGGCCAGGACGGCCATATCCACGCGACGCGTCCGACGGTCGCCCTCACCGACCTCGACTCCCTGGCGCTCCCGCTCACGGCACAACACCTCTTCGATCCGCACTGGTACGATCCCACGGGCGCCGAGGTGATCCCGGGAGGCGTGCTCACGAGCCGCGGGTGTCCCGCGCGGTGCACGTTCTGCGCGAACTACGTCACCGGTCGCGGATTCCGCTTTCGCTCGGCCGAGCACGTGATCCGCGAGCTGAACCTGTATCACGAACGATTCGGCGCCCGGTTCTTTCCGTTCTGGGATGACGCCCTCACCGCCCATCGCCCGCGGCTCTTCGCGTTGTGCGACGCGATGGCCGACGGACTCCGCTTTCCGCTCGCGTGGAGCGCGATCACTCGCGCCAACATGGTGACTCCCGCGCTGCTCCGCGCCATGAAGCGGGCGGGACTGGTGGCCGTGAACTTCGGGGTTGAGAGCGGCGATGACGCCATCCTCCGCGCCATCAAGAAAGGCATCACCACCGACCACGTGGTGCGGGCGCTGGAATGGTCCAAGGAGGAAGGGCTCCGCACCGCCTGCAACTTCATGCTCGGCTTCCCGCAGGAGTCGCCCGCGGCGCTCGAACGGACGCTCCGTTTCATGGAGCGGATCGTGCCACTGGTGGACAGCTTCAGCACGCTCGGCGTGGTGGTGCCGTTTCCCGGCACGCCGCTCTACGACGACTACCACGCCGACTGTGGCTTCACGAACTGGTGGCTGTGCGAGGAATACAGCCGCTACCGGCCCTCGCCCCCCGTGACCGACTCCGATCGGTTCTACCGGCACTACATCGACGACGCCAACCTGGAGCTGGACTTCTTCCACTACACGCCGGAGCTGCGGGCCCTGATTCACGCGTGTCTGCGGTTCAAGGCGGAGCACAACCTGAGCCGGATGGGCCTCCTCAGAGACCCCGTCTTTCGCGCGGGCCCGACCGCGCTCTTCGACGCGCCGCTGGAAACCGACGCGATGCCCACAGCCGAAGCGGGCGGTATCGTACCGGAGCGCGCGTCCGGGTGAGCGGGGCGATCGGCTGGGATCACCCCGACACCGCGCGGTACTACGCCCGATTCCAGCGCCGCTTCGCTCGCTACCGCCGGGCGAATCGGATGTTGGTGCGCCACGCGGCGCTCGCGCCGGCCGCGCGCGTCCTCGACGTGGCCGCGGGAGACGGCGGCACAGCCGCCGCGGCGCTCGCGGCGCTGGGCGCGCGGGGCCGGGTGTGCTGCTTCGAGCCCGCGGGCGCGATGCGCGCCCTGGGCATGCGCACGCTCGTGGACCGGCGTGTCTCGTGGCTGGAACGGCGTCCCGCCGAGCCGGGGACGTTCGACCGCGCGCTGTGCGGCGCGGCAATCTGGCAGCTCCGGCCGCTCGCCGAGACCTTTCGTGAGATTCACGCCCTTCTCCGGCCGGGCGGATGCCTCGGTTTCAGTCTGCCCGCGCTCTACCTCGGCGAACCCGACCCGCCCGGCGGTGGCCGCGATCCGCTGCTTATGGAACTGCCGGCCGCGCTCGCCGCGGAGGCCGCCGCCGCAGCCCCCGCGGACGAGCCGCCGGAGCCCACCACCGATGCCCCGCCCAACGCGCCGACTATCGATACGTGGCTCGCAGAGGCCGGATTTCAAAGCACGCGGTGGACGCTCGCGACGCGCTTCACGCAGCGCGCGTTTCGCGAGTGGCTCAAGATCCCACCCACCACGGATCGCCTCCTCATTGGGCGCACCGCCGATGAACGGGCCCGCCTGATCGACCGGGCGTTCCGTCGCGTCGATCCCCACGCGTGGCGGTGGGAACGGTGGGCGGGGTGGACTGCCTGGAAGCCCCCCGTCTGACAGCGCCGATCCGCCTCGCCCCATTCGTGGAATCTGCGTCGCCGTCCGCCGACGGCACCGACCTCACCCGCGGCGCCGCGGATCGGGGCTATGTGTTTCTGCGAGACCTCATCCCCACGTCCGAGGTGCTGGCGCTCCGCGCCTGCGTCCTCGAAGCGTGTCGCGATGTCGGATGGCTGGACGGTCGGGCGCCGGTGGCGGACGGCGTCGCTCGTCCAGGAGCCACGATCGGCGCGTGCGACGCCGTGTGGACCGACGTGCAACGTCGGGTGCAGCCGGCCGCCGAGTTTGTTCGACTACGGGAGCACCCGGCCATTCTGGGCGTGCTCCAAACGATCCTGGGCGGTCCCGTGCGCGGCGGTTGCGGCGACACGTGCCGTGTGTTCTCCCCCCGACGCTCCGAGCTGGTGACCCGTCCGCACCAGGATCGCTTCTACGTGCGCGGCACGACCCCGCTCTGGACCGTGTGGGTTCCGCTGGGCGACTGCCCGCGTGCGCTGGGCGGGCTGGCCGTCCTGCCTGGGTCCCACCTCGCCGGCCTGTGGCCCCACCGCGGGGAGGACACGGGCCAGCAGGGCGTGGATGTTGGGGAGGAACCCGTGTGGGCGAGCGCTGACTACCGGTGCGGCGACGTGCTCATGTTCGATAGCCTGACGGTGCATCGCGCGTTGGAGAATCGGACGGCGGATCGTCTGCGCCTTTCCGCGGATTTCCGGTACACGACAGAGGGACGGTAGGGCTGCTGGCCGGGCGCGGGACCGCGGGATACATTCGCGTCACCCGCACCTCGGAGTGCTCCCCTGATGCAGGACGCCACCGCCCTCGCCCGAAAGCTCGCCGCCCTCACGGACCTCGGGCTCGAGCGGGTGGACGTGGCGCCCGTCACGTCCGACGCGTTCCTGGTGGAGCCGCACCGTTGGAAAGTCATCACGGGCCGTCCCGCCATGGGCACGCTCGTCACGGTTTCCGCCATCGCGCGCTCCCGCGAGCGCGCGGCGCTGGCCATCGGCCACTCCTTCGAGGAAATGGACCGCTTGATCGGCCTCTTCAGCCGCTTCGAGCGACACTCGGCGCTGAGTCATCTCAATGAGACGGGAACGCTGGACGCGGCCCCCTCCGAGGTGACGCGGGTGGTCGGGACCGCGCTCGCGTACCACGAGATATCGTCGGGTGCCTTCGACATCACGGTGGCGCCCGTGCTCGAGCTGTTTCGGCGGCGCTTCGAGAGCCCCACGCCCGGCGCGCCGGACGATCGGGACATCGCCGAAGCGCTCGAACGGGTCGGGAGCGGGCACGTGAAGGTGTCCCGCCGCCGGATTCGCTTCTCGCGGGACGGCGTGACCGTGACGCTCGACGGGATCGCCAAGGGGTACATCGTGGACGCCGTCGCGCGCGTGCTCGATCGGCACGGCGTCAAGCGGTACCTGGTGAACGCCGGCGGCGACATCCGTTCGCGGGGCGCCAAGGAGCGCGGCCGCCCCTGGACGGTGGCCGTCCGCGACCCCCTCGGCGGCGACGCCTTCCCTGACACGATTCACCTCACCGGCGGCGCGGTCGCGACGTCGGGCAGTTACGAGATCCATTTCGACGACGAGATGACGTTCCACCACATCGTGGACGCGCAGACCGGTCGCTCACCGCTCCACGCGGCGAGCGTGTCGGTCGTGGCGCCGACCGCGATGGCCGCGGACGCGCTGGCGACCAGCGTGTTCGTCCTCGGTCCCAGCCCGGGGGTCACACTGGTGGACGGACTGCGCGGCTGCGCCTGCCTGGTCATCGACCAGGAAGGCCGAGCGTGGAAGTCGAAGCGGTGGCGCAGCGCACCTCCAACGAACGGAGCGGAGGCCGCATCATGAGATACTCGCGCTTCCAGGTGATCAGTCTGGTCACCCTGCGCATGCTCATCGGCTGGCACTTCCTCTACGAAGGGCTGGCGAAGATCACGAACCCGTACTGGACGTCGGCCGGATACCTCGACGCGTCGCAGTGGTGGTTCGCGGGGCTCTTCCGGGACATCGCGGCGAGTCCGACGGCCGTCACCATCGTGGACTACGCGAACATGTGGGGGCTTACGCTCATCGGGCTTGGTCTGCTGCTGGGGTTCGCGACGCGCGCGGCGACCATCGCCGGTGTGGTTGTCCTGGTCCTGTACTATGTCGCGGTGCCGCCGTTCGTCGGCTACGCGTACCCGATGCCGACCGAAGGCAGCTACCTGGTGGTCAACAAGGTGCTGATCGAGGCGGCCGCCATGTTGTTGTTGTTGGCCTTCCCGACGGGGCACCTGGTAGGTCTCGACCGCATCGTCTTCGCCAAGCGTCGCGCGGCGGTTCAGGCCGCGCGGGCGAACGCGTGAGGGGGACACGATGAGCGACGAACACACGAACGCGGGCGCGGATAGCGACTGGTCGCGCATCAGCCGACGCGGATGGTTCAAGGCCCTGGCGTCGATTCCCGTCATCGGCGTCTTCTTCTACAACTACGCGCGCAAGAAGGCGGCGGACGACGCCACGAAGCGGGCCGTCATGGCGGAGCTGGGTGTCGCGGAGAGTGGGCCCGCCGTCATCCCCAACGCCGTCTCACAGCCGCCGTCACGGCGCATCCGGCTCGGCATCATCGGCAATGGTGGCGAGGGCGAGTCGTTGGTCCGGTTTGCCGGGTTTGCCCATCCGGACTGGATCGAGGACGCCCGGAAGGCCGTGGCGAAGGATCCTCGCGACAAGCAGCTCGAGACCTATCTGAACCAGAGCGACCTCAAGATTGCCCTCACCGGCGTCTGCGACGTGTTCGATGTCCGGGCGGACCGGGGCATTGCGGCGTCGGCTGTGGACGTCCGACCCGGCGGGGGCTCGGTGAATCCGCCCGCCAAGCGGTATCGCCGCTACACGGACATGCTCGAGAGCGGTGACGTGGACGCGGTGCTCGTGGCGACCCACGACGCGTGGCATTCGCGGATCATCCAGGATGCGGCCGCGGCGGGCGTCCACGTGTACTGCGAAAAAGCCATGACGCGGACCGAGGACGAGGCGAACGCGGCGTACGCGGCCGTCAAAGCGTCCAAGATCGTCTTCCAGCTCGGTCACCAGAATCGGCAGTCCGAGGCGCACAACAAGGCGCGCGAGGTGATCGCCGCCAAGATCCTGGGCCCCATCACGCTGGTGGAATCGACCACCAACCGGAACTCCCCCTGGGGTGCGTGGGTGTGGGACATCCACGAGAAAGGGAACGCGCAGACCATCGACTGGGACCACTTCCAGGAGACGGCCCCACACAAGGTACCGTTCAGCTTGGAGCGATTCTTCCGCTGGCGCTGCTGGTTCGACTACGGCACCGGCCTCTCGGGCGACCTCCTCTCCCACGAGTACGACGCCGTCAACCAGATCCTCCAATTGGGAATCCCCCAGTCGTGCTCGGCGTCCGGCGGCATCTACTTCTTCAAAGACGGCCGGGACGTGCCGGACACGTTCCAGGCGGTCTACGAGTATCCGGACCGGGACCTCGCGTTCGTGTACAGCGCGACCCTGGCGAACGGCTGGAACCGCGGCCTCACGTTCATGGGGCACGACGCCTCGATGAAGGTCGGCGGCAGCCTCAGCGTCCAGGCCGACTACGAGTCGACCCGCTACAAGCAGAAGATCGAAGACGGCGTGATCGATCCCTCGGAGCCGATGTTCACGTATCGGCCGGGGTTCAAAGGCATCGACGCGATCACGTCGGCCACGGAGCGCTACTTCGCGAGCCGCGGCCTGCTCTACACCTACCGCGGCGGCCGCCGCGTGTCGGCGTATCACCTGCACATCGCCGAGTGGCTCGACGTCATCCGGAACGGCGGAGAGACGAGCTGCAACATGGACCGCGCGTTCGAAGAAGCCATGACCTGCCACATGGCGACGCGCTCGTATCAGGAGGGTCGCAAGGTGACGTGGGATCCGGTGCGGCGGAGGATCGTGTGAGTAAGAACGGCCGCCTCGGCATCATGATGTTCCTCCAGTTCTTCGTTTGGGGGGCGTGGTACACATCCATCGCGGTGTATATGACGGCTGCGGGCATGGGCCACCTGACGCACTGGCCCTTCACCGTCAATCCCATTGCCGCCATCGCGGCGCCGTTCTTCTTGGGGCTCGTGGCCGACCGCTACTTCCCGACGGAGAAGGTGCTGGGAGTGCTCCACATTTTCGGTGGCCTGGTCCTGTTGATGGTCCCGCAATTCAGCGGCGCACCGGCGGTGTTCGTGCTGCTTCTGCTGCTTTACAACCTCTGCTTCATGCCGACCCTCGGCTTGGCGAACTCGCTCGCGTTCCACCACATCGCCGATCAGGAGAAGCACTTTCCGCTCATCCGTGTCTTCGGCACCGTGGGCTGGATCGTGGCGGGTCTGTTCGTCAGCCTGGTGCTGAAACTGTTCGTGACGGGTGGGAGTCTGCCCGAGCAAACACCGCTGCCACTCTACACGGCGGCGGTGACGAGCGTGTTGTTGGGCCTGTACTGCTTCTCGTTGCCACACACCCCGCCTCCGGCCATGGGAGAAAAGGTCTCACTCCGCAGTATCCTCGGACTCGACGCACTGCGGGCCCTTGGCAGCAGACCCTTTTACGTGTTTCTCGGTGCCTCGCTGCTCATCTCGATACCGCTTGCGGCGTACTACAATTTCACGCAGCTCTTTCTCGAGGCCACGGGGTTCCAGAACATCGCGGGCACGCAGACGCTCGGGCAGATGTCCGAGGTGATTTTCATGCTCCTGATGCCGGTGTTCTTTGTCCGACTTGGCGTGAAGTGGATGCTCGTTGCCGGCATGGGGGCGTGGACGCTCCGCTACGCGTTTTTTGCCCTCGCGGCGCCAAGCGAGGTCTATTGGATGATCATCCTCGGCATCCTCCTGCACGGCATCTGCTACGATTTCTTCTTCGTCACCGGCCAGATCTATGTCGATAAGAAGTCGACCCCCGCCATTCGCGGACAGGCGCAGGGGATGCTAGTGCTCGTCACCTACGGGCTCGGCATGCTGATCGGCGCTCAGGCGGCGGGCAACCTGTTCAACGCCTTCCTGGGCGATGCGGACGCGCTGACGCTCGGCCAATGGCGACAATTCTGGTTCGTGCCGGCGGCGTTTGCGGCGGTGATCATGGTCGGTTTCGCCCTGCTCTTCAACGACCGGGTCGATCGGCTGAAGGCGAAGAGCGGGAACGACGAGCACACGTAGCGTCGTGCCACCCAGGGAGACGGAAATGGCGGAAGGACGCCGGTACCGGGACGTGGGCACGAAAGCGGGGGCTCCAAAGTACGAAAGGTGGCGGCGGGCATGGCCGGGCAGAGGCTAGGAGTCGGATTCGTCGGTGGGGGGTTCGTCGCGAAGTTCCACATCCGCTCGTGGGTGGGCGTACGCGACGCGGACATCGTGGGAATCGCGAGCCGGAGCCGGAAGAGCGCCGAGAGCGCGGCGGCATTGGCCCGCCAGCTCGGCGTCGGAAACACCAAGGCCTACGACTCCGTCACCGATCTGGTGGCGGATCCGGCAATCCACGCCCTCTGGATCTGCGCGCCGAACTATACGCGGGTCAGCGTAATGGAGGAGATCGTCCGCGCCATCGAGCAGAGGAAGGGTACCCTCATAGGCGTCGCGTGTGAAAAGCCGCTCGGAAGGAACGCCGCGGAGGCCCGGCGGGTGCTCGAGTTGACGCAGCGGGTGGGATTGCTGGACGGATACCTGGAGAATCAGGTCTTCGCGCCAGCCATCACGCGCGGGAAGGGCATTCTCTGGTCCCGCGGGGCCGCCCTCACCGGTCCGCCCTACCTGGCGCGCGCCGCCGAGGAGCACAGCGGGCCGCACATGCCGTGGTTCTGGGAGGGCGAGTTGCAGGGCGGCGGCGTCCTGAACGACATGATGTGCCACTCGGTGGAGGTCGCCCGCTTTCTGCTCACCCCGCCAGGGCAACCGCGTGACGTGTTGACGCCGGTCAAGGTCACCGCGCACACGTCCTGTCTCAAATGGCAACAGCCGCGCTACGCGGATCAGCTCTCGGCCCGGAGCAGCGGCACGACCGACTACCGGAAGCGCCCGGCCGAGGACTTCGCGCGCGCGCTGATCGAGTATCGGGCGGCGGACGGCGCCGAACGGATCGTCGAGGCGACCACGTCGTGGTGTTTCGTGGGGGCGGGCTTGCGGCTCAGCATGGAGCTGTTAGGACCGGAATACTCGCTCGCGGTGAATTCGCTGGATGCCGGGCCCCGTATCTTCTTCAGCAGGGAAGTGCGGGGCGAGTCCGGTGAGGACCTGGTCGAGAAACAGAACGCCGAAATGGGCCTGATGCCCGTGCTCAGTGACGAGGAAGCCGAATACGGCTACGTGGCGGAGAATCGGCACATGGTGGAGGCGTTTCGCGCCGGGCGACGGCCCGACGAGCATTTCGGCGACGGCGTGGCGGTGACGGACCTGCTGATGGCGGCGTACATGAGCGCCGAACAGGAGCGGACCATCCCGTTTCCCCCGCCCGAGCTGTCGACCTTCATTCCGGCCGTCGCGCGTGGAGCGTGGAATCCGGCCGAAGCCAAGCGGGAGGGCTGATGCGGTTCATCGTTGCGGGAACGATGGTTGCCGGGTTCGCGCTCGGTCTGCCGCCGGTGACGGCGTCCTGTGCCGCGCAAGGAGGCCAGATGGCGGGTGCCGAGCGCATTCTCCAGCTGAAGGATGGGGAGTATTCGAAGCAGGGTTGGAACCACTACGGCCCGGGCGCCTTCGACCTCGATCCCACGACCGGCGTGCTGACGTCACACGGAGGAATGGGACTGTTCTGGTACGCGGTCAAGCAGTACGGCGATTTCGTTCTGGAGCTGGACTTCAAGTGCACCAGCCGCAGCACCAACTCGGGGGTGTTCCTGCGGGTCCCCGACGTGCCGTCGAGCGACGACTACATCTACCACAGCTTCGAGATTCAGATCGACGATGCCAGCGAAGGCATTCACCACACCGGCGCCGCGTACGACGCCGAGGCGCCCACGACCAGCGCCACGAAACCACCGGGGGAGTGGAACCACTACAAGATCACGTTTCAGGGAAGTCATCTCACCGTCGAGCTGAACGGCACCAAGGTGCTGGACTGGAACGCGGAACCGCAGGGCAAGGTGCGCGATTTTGCGGCACGCGGCTACATCGGCCTCCAGAACCACGACAGCACGAGCCCGGTGTATTTCCGGAATGTGTTCGTGAGGGAGCTGCCGTAGGGCGGCGGGGCAGCGGGGCAGAGGGGCAGAGAAAAGCTAAGGGGGGTACGCAGCACGGTGCGATGTACCCGAGAGGATCACAACCGTTGTTCCCGCTCCTCGCGGTTACTCTGCCCCCACTGCCCCACTGCCGCGCTGCTTCGTTCCACGGGAGGGAAAGATGCTGCCCCGCCAACCATTCGGCCGACGGGGCAGCGATCGAGGTACGCCGATCTGGGGTTGCGGCGTGACCTCTTACCGGAGCACCAGGAACAACTCTGTGTTCTCGCGCTGCGCGTTGATGAGCAGCGGCCCGGTGCTGTCTTTCACCACGTCCTTCAGATCGTCCAGCGAATTGACGGTCATCCGGTCGACACTGGTGATGACGTCCCCTTTCCGAAGGCCAGCGGCATACGCGTTGCTCTTGCTGTCGATGCCTGTCACAACCACGCCGGCCGGCTTGTTCCCTTCCGGCGCGGTTCCCAGCGTGATGCCGTCGAGCCGCTGATCGATGTCGCTTCCCGCCTGGCTCTCGACGGTCCGGCGCGCGAGCCGTGCATCCACGGTCATCGACTTCTTGTCGCGGATCACTCCCAGATGGACGTCCGTGCCCACCGGCAGCAGGCCAACCCGGTTCCGCAAGTCGGACGCGTCGCGCACATCCGCGCTGTCGAGCCGCACGATCACGTCACCCGGCTTGATGCCCGCCTTCTCCGCGGGCGTGCCCGGCTCCACCCTCGACACGAGCGCACCGGCCGAATCCTTCAGATGCATGGCCTGCGCGACGTCGGGCGTCACATCCTGGACGAGTACCCCAAGCTGTCCGCGCTCGACCTTCCCGTGCTCGATCAGCTGCGTCATGATCGCCTGAGCCATGTTGATCGGGATGGCGAATCCGATCCCGACGTTGCCGCCGGACGGACCCACGATGGCTGTATTGATGCCGACCAGTTCGCCGTTGAGATTCACGAGTGCTCCGCCTGAGTTCCCGGGGTTGATGGATGCGTCGGTCTGGATGAAGTCCTCGTAGCCCTCGAGGTCCAGCCCCGAGCGGCCGACCGCGCTCACGATCCCGGCCGTGACGGTGTGGTTGAGCCCAAACGGATTCCCGATCGCCACGACGTAGTCCCCGACCTGCAACTTGTCCGAGTTGGCCGGCTTCAGCGCCGTCAGGTCCTTGGCTGGGATCTGGATCACCGCGACGTCCGCGTCGGGGTCGCGCCCAACCACCTTCGCGTCGAACCGCCGATTGTCGGTCAGGGTGACCGTGATCTTGTCGGCGTGATCGATCACATGGTTGTTGGTGAGCACGTAGCCCTTCTGGGCGTCCATGATCACGCCCGAGCCCGCCGCTTGGTACTTCTGTTCCATTGGCTGGTCCGGCAGCTGGAAGAAGCGTCGGAAGAAAGGGTCGTTGGGAAGCGCGAAAGGCGTCTGCTCGATCTTGCCTTCGACGCTGATGTTGACCACCCCAGGTGTGACTTGCTTGACCAGCGGAGCAAGCGTGGGCATGGCCGACGAGCCAACAACGACCGGCGGGGCGGGGGTGGGCGCCTCGGCGGCGGCGGGTCGGGTCCGAAATGCCGAAACCGCGCCGGCTCCGGCGATGAAGGCCACCACGCTCGCGCCCGCGAGCATGCGACCGACGTTGTGTTCCTTGAAGAGCGACATTGGAGTCCTTCCTTTCTCTGCAAACCTGCACGACCCCGGTCCTGCGGAGCTTGCCTCGTTCTTTCCGTCGCCGAGACCGCGTGAACCACCTGCGTCAAAAGCAAGGCGCGGGCCACTTCGGCTATCGTTGTAATACATTGTGAGAAAACGAGTTATGTTGCGTGCGGCGAACCGCGACGTGGGACAGTCTGTCCCACCGAACGCGCCAAGACGTCGCGCCTGCCCAGGAGAAACGAAAAGCGCCCCGTCCGGGGCGCCCTCGTGCATGCCTGGTTGAGCGATCTATTACTTCATGCCCGTGGGGGCTCGTCCGGTGGCTTTGCGAAGGAGCACCATCACGGTGTCGCTGAGCCGGCCGGTCACGGGCAGTTGATGGGTCTGCTGGAACTTCCGCAGTGCCTCACGCGTCTCGGCGCTCATCACGCCGTTCGCGTGTCCGTCATACAGCTTGAGTTGCGTCAGCCACGTCTGGACGTGCTTGATGTCGGCCGCCGTACGACCGGTTGCCGACGGCTCCTTGACGGAGTCGACCGCCGCGTGCTGCATCATCGGCTTGGCGGCAGGATGTTGCTGGTGCATGGACTTCGCCGGGTGCCTCATCTGCTGTTGCGCGAGAGCGGGTGTCGAGCCGGCAAGCAACAACCCCACGGCGAGCAGGGTGGTGGTGCGAAGCATGGTGGTCCTCCCATCGAGCGGTTCCGAGCGAGCCCGCGTTGAGTCGCTCCGTAGGATGAGGAGGCAACCGTCATGCCGTGAACGTCCGACCGCGCAAGTCGATGGTATGGCGACGGTTCCACAAAATGCGGGGCTGAGCTGCACGTGGAAGAACGGCCGATGTGCGCGGACAGGCTGTCCCGCCTTGGTCAATCTGTCACGGTGACTCGTGGGGAACGTCGTCTTGCCAGCGTTGCAACATGCGGGTCAGCGTGCGGCGAGAGATCCCGAGCCGTTCGGCCGCGGCGGAGCGCTTCCCGCCCACCGCTTCGAGCACGCGAAGCACGTGGCGCCGCTCGACTTCCGCCAGCGGCAACAGGTCCCCTGATTCCGTCGGGGTGCCGGTTTCCGGACCGTCGCGGGGGGCCATGGGCTCTGCCACTCCGCGCTGGACCTCCTCGGGGAGGTGCTCCGGGCCAATGACGCCCTGCTCGGCCAACACGACCGCCCGCTCCAGGACGTTTTGCAGCTGACGGACGTTGCCCGGCCAATCGAACGACAGCAGGAGCACCTCGGCATCCGGCGCGATGGCGATTGGATCGCGGCCATGACGGCGCGCCAGCTGCTGAACGAAATGGTCGACCAGCAGCGGAACGTCCTGACGGCGCGCCCTGAGCGGCGGCAACGTGACGGTGACGACGTTGAGCCGGTAGTAGAGGTCTTCCCGAAACCCGCCCGTCCGCACGAGATTCGCCAGGTCCCGGTGGGTTGCCGCAATCACGCGCACGTCCACCGGGACGGCCACCTCGGACCCCACCGGCAGGACTTCCTTCTCCTGCACGGCGCGCAGCAGCCGCGCCTGGAGCGCCGGTGAGACGTCGCCGATCTCGTCGAGGAAGACGGTGCCGCCCTCCGCCTCGCGGAACAGGCCCGGCCGCGCGCCGACGGCTCCGGTAAAGGCTCCTTTGACGTGGCCGAACAGCTCGCTTTCCAGCAGTGTCTCGGCAAGCGAGCCGCAGTTGACCACCACCAGACGCTTGCGGGCCCGGTCGGACAGATGGTGTAGCGTGCGCGCCGCGAGCTCCTTCCCGGTTCCGCTCTCTCCCTGGAGTAGCACGGTGGCCTGCGAGCGCGCGACGCGCGCGAGGGTCTTCACGACGTCGATGATACCGGGACTGCGCCCGACAAGCATCGGACCCGAGGCTGCCCGGCCGGACGGCTCGGCGTCCTTGTCCGTGCTGGCGACGCGCTGCTGCCGGGCGAGCCGGCGCCGCTCCAATGCCCGCGCAACCGTCGCGCGCACGGCGCCGAGGTCGTACGGCTTGCTGATGAAATCGTACGCGCCCGCGTGGATGGCCTCCGCCGTGACGGCGGCGTCCCCAAAAGCGGTTACGACGATCACGATCGCGTCGGGATCTTGATCCCGCACGCGGCGCAAGAGGTCCATGCCGCTCGCCTTGGGCATACGCAAGTCGGTCACGACCGCGTCGAACATCCCGTGCGTGGCGATGTGCTCCAGCGCGTCGGCAACGCTCAACGCCGTTTGCACGGTGTGCCCCTCCCGCGTCAGCACCTCCGCGAGGAGCTGGCAGGCCGCCGCATCGTCGTCCACGATCAGGACCTGGCCGCCGGTGGTCAACGCGGTTCCTCCATTCCGTCCCCGGCGGACGGGAGCGTCAAACGCCACGCGACCCCGCGGTTGCTCGAGAGTAGCTCCAAGTCGCCGCGTTGCGCGCGTGCCAACCGGCGGCTGATGACCAATCCGAGTCCCGTGCCATCGGGTCCCTTGGTGGTGGCGAAGGGATCGAACAACCGCGACCGCACGGCCTCCGAGAGGCCGGGCCCGTCGTCGGAAACCGTGATACACGCTCGATCCTCGTGCCGGTCCACGGTGACGGTCACCTGGCCACCGCTCCCTGTGGCTTCGACGGCGTTCTTGAGGAGATTCAGCATGATCTGCTGGACCATGTCCGGGTCGCACTGCGCTCGCACCGGTACGCCGTCGGCGGCACCCAGCTCCACCGTGACGCCGGCCGCCGCGAACGAGGGCTCGAGGAACTGGAGGACGCGCCGGGCGAGCCCCGCGAGGTCGACCGCCGCCGGTGCCGGCGTCGGCCACACGTATCGGTCGACGCCGTCTCGCACGATCGCGGTGACGCGGGCCAGCTGCTCGAGGACGAGATCGATCCGTTGACCGGGGGCGTCGGGCGCGGCGGCGATGTCGGAGCGGAGCAGCTGCAAGTGGCCCCGTACGGTGTTGAGCGGGGTGCCCACCTCGTGGGCGAAGCTGGCGCTCGTTTCCGCCATGGCCGCCAAGCGGTCGACGGTGCGGGTCCGTTCCTCCAGCGCCAGCAACGCGCCGCGCGCTTCGCTCTCCCGCTCGCGGCGAATGAGCGCCGCGCGGAGCGCGTTGTACCGCTGGGCCAGGGTGCGGAACTCGCGCGGGCCCATCTCCGGAGCCTCCGGTCCCCAGCCGGTGGCCTGTCGGGTGGCCGTCATCACCTGTCCCAGGGCACCGAGCGGCCGGCCTACCCAGCGCACCATGAGCCACGCGACCGCCACCGCCACCAGGAGGGCGGACGCGAGCGCGAGGGCATAGCCGCGGCGCCGCTCCGTCCGGGCCCAACTCTCCAACCGCTGCGTGGAGACGCGCACGTCCAGCACGCCGAACGGCGGCGGGCCGCCCAGGGGCAGCGCAATCCGCCAGGTCGGTTCCGGGGATCGCACCAAGGCCGTCTGCTCCGTCCGAGTCGCGAACGCCACGCTGTCGAGCGGATCGGCCTCGGTGAGCACCGTACTGTCGACCGCCGTCAGCGTGACCAACTGTCCGCGCTGCACGAGGTACACCGTCGCGTTGGTTCCCGAGATGTCGTTGCGCGCCCAGTGCGTGAACGCGTCGAGAATGCTGTCCCGCTGGCCGCGCGCGGCCACGCGGGTGAGGTAGGACGAGAGCGTCGCTCCAACCGTCAGCGCTTCACGCCGGGCGTCTTCGAGACGGGACCGTTCCGACCAGCGCAGCGCGATTTCCGTGGCGCCGAGGACCAACACCACGGCCAGCGCGGCGGTGAGGGTCGCAAGTCGGGTTGCCAGCCCAACGGGAAACGCGTGCCGGCCGTTCGGAGGATCAGCTGCGTCTGCGTGCGTCTCTTCCATTCGTCGCTTCCGAGTACCGATCACGTATACCCCCCAGCCGACGTGCCGGCCTCACGGTCCCGTACTTGCCTCCCGGATCGAGGCGCGGTGCCCGCTCAGTGGAGACGGTGCTCGACCGCCGCCCGCACGCCGCCCATCCCGGCCTTGGTGGCGAGTCGCAGGGCCTCGGCGCGCTTGACGCCCCGCCGCTCCGCGAGCCACACCCCCCACAGGCCCGCCGAGCGGTTGCCGGACGCGCAGTGCAGCAGCGTGCGCTGGCCCTGGCGCAACACGGCATCCAGCTCGGCGACCTCCTGGTCGGTGATCGCCATGACCGGGTTCTCCATCGGAATCTCCACGAAGGTCATGCCGAGAGACTCGACCGTCGCCCGCTCGTCCCAGTTCAGCTCGTGGGAGCCCCGGGTCGACACGACGATCTTGTAACCCTGGTCCGCTAGCGCTTTGAGGGCCGCCGGCATTGGCTGGCTGGCGATCGACAGGTTTCCCGTTTGCGCGCACGTTGCCGCGATCGCCACCAGGCATGGCGTGGGCTCGACGATAGCTGCGGTCTCGCCCCCTCCCGGGGAACACGCGGCGAGCGCGAGGAGGGCGGGAGCGAGCGGGTGTCGCGTCATGGGGCTAGTGCTGGTCCTTCGGCGGTCCGGCGTTCACCCGGACCTCCTTGACGACGGTCTCGAACGTCATGGCGTCACCTCCGCTGGCGGACATCTTCTCGAGCTGTTCAAGCTGGCCCTTCATCATCTTCTCCACCATGGCCCGCTGGGCTTCCGGCATCTCGGCGAGTTGTTTCTTCATCTCGGCGAGCTTCTTTTGCGTTTCGGGATCCGCCATCTGCTTTCGCATCTCGGGGCTCATCGCCCCCGCGAGACCCGACACCTGCATTGTGGTGTGGTAGGCCTGGAGCACGCCGTTCACGTCACGATAATCGCTGAGGTTCACGGTCGTCGTGATGTCGGACGTCCCGTTCTCCGTCTTCATGGTGCCCTCGAATTCCATGCGACGCGGCACCCAGAGCTTGCCGTCCACCCACATCTTCCCGCGCTTCATGGCGAACTCGTGGCCGTCGGACGGCTGCGCCTTCGTGAGTTGCAGGCCGGACAGATCGTTCAGGACGATGACGTGAGTCTCATTCCCGTCGATTGTCTCCCGGCCGGCGTATTCGGCATGCGCCGCCAGTTGGTCGGCCATCGCGTACATGTCGTCGGTAGGGAGCGCGCTCGCTTGGGTCTTCGCGCCCTGCGCTTGCGGCGTCGGCGCGCCCATGACCGAGGTGGATTTCGCGTGGAAGACCGGATGGCCGTTCACCGTCTCCTTGACCATGTACATGACCATGGTCAACCCCATCGTCTCCTGAACGAGCGTGTAGTCATTCACGCCCTCGGCGCGGCGCTCGTATTCGGCGAGCATGTGGTCCATCACGCTCTTTGCGGATTGCGCGTGAACGGGGGGAACGACGGTGGCGAGTAAGAGCGGAACGGCGATGGCGCGAATGGTCGGACGCATGGCGAAGCTCCGTGGGCTGGGGGACCGGAAGATACTAGTCAATCGGAGTTGAAGGGGAAACCAGCCTCTTCGCTTCCCAATTCCCCGGCGTGACGTCCCCCTCTCCACCTGGTGGAGCGGGGCAGGGGCGAGCGAGTGCTGGCGACGTGACCCGGCCGGCCCCATCTTTGGCGCCCATGGCCACGCCACCGTCGCCCTCGAGCTGGTTCCAGCGGTACCTCCTCCCCGGATTCGTCTTCCAGTCGGTCGTGATCGCCGGCGGGTACGGCACGGGCCGCGAGATCGCCGAGTTCTTCCTCCGGCTGGGACCCGCGGCCGGGCTCGTGGCGATGCTCGTCTCCACCATCGTCTGGAGCGCCGTGTGCGCGGTGAGCTTCGAGTTCGCGCGCGTGTTCCAGCACTATGACTACCGACGCTTCTTTCGCGAGCTGCTCGGTCGGGGGTGGGGACTCTTCGAGCTGTGCTACTTGTTGCTGCTCGCCATCATTCTCGCCGTGATCGCGGCCGCGGCGGGAGGCATGTTGCGCGACACGTTCGGCCTGCCGTACGCGGTGGGTGTCGTGGGGATCATCCTGGCGATCGGGTGGCTGGTGTTCGCGGGAAGTACGGCCATCGAGCGGGTGCTCGCGGTGTGGTCGTTTGTCCTCTACGCGGTCTACATTGTGTTCTTCGTCTGGAGTCTCCGCGCGTCCGGAGGGGTCGGCGGCTTGGCGGCCGCGGAAGCCGCGCCCAGTGGACACTGGCTGATCGGTGGGCTCAAGTACGCGGCCTATAATCTCGCGGTCATTCCGGCGGTGCTCTTCGCGGTTCGCCACGTGGACACCCGGCGCGACGCCGTCACGGCGGGGTTGCTCGCCGGGCCGATCGGCATGATCCCTGGCTTGCTCTTCTATCTCGCGATGGTGCCGCACTATCCCGCCATCGTCGACGCCGCGGTGCCCGCCGCCTACCTGCTCCAGTTACTGAACTCGCGGACGTTCGTCGTGGTGTTCCAGGTCGTGTTATTCGGAACGCTGATCGAGACGGGTACCGGGATGATCCACGCGGTGAACGAGCGCATCGCCGGATTCTACGAGGAGCGCGGGCGCGCCCTCCGGCGCGGCCTCCGGCCGCTGGTGGCGGTGCTGATGCTTACCGCCGCCGCACTCCTCTCGCGCTTTGGACTGGTCGCGCTGATCGCCCGTGGGTACGGAACCCTCACCTGGGCGTTTCTCGTGGTCTTCGTGGTGCCGATACTGACCGTGGGGGTCTGGAAGATCAGGCGGGCAGTTCCACGATCACTAGACGCTTAGACGCTCAGACGCTCAGACGCCTAGGCGGTGGGAGGTCCTAGGCGTCGAGGCGTCTGTGCGTCTAGCCGTCTAGTTTCTTATGCCATGCCGCCAGCATTGCCTGTTCCTGCTCGGCGGTCATGACGTAGCGTGGCTGGTCTCGTAGCGCCTGGGGCACGGCGTCCGAGGATCGCCACGCCACAGTGTCCCGGGCGGTTTCCAACAGCGGGCGGCAGGTGAGGCCGGCGGCCGCCGCTTTGCGCCCGTCGATCTGCATGTGGCCCAACGCATCGCCCTCGACCATGACCCACGGGATCGCGTAGGTGAGGCCGCGTGTGGTGCCGTCGCGCCCTTTGCTCAGCGGATAGGTCTCGAGCCAGTCGTAGTCTTCGATCCACGTCCACGACGACGAGGCGGGCGCGAGCGGCGCCAGCCCCTGGATGAACTCCGCCATGGTCTGGCGGTGGGTGGGGCCGACCGCGTTGAACGTGCCGCCGGTCCGGTTCTCGACGAGCCGGACCATCCAGCCGATCAGGTCCCGCACGTCGACGTATTGCACCGGGTCGGTCTTGTGACCGGGTACCAGGACCTCGCCCCCGCGCACGACGCGCATGGGCCAATACGTCCAGCGATCGGTGGGATCGCCGGGGCCGACGATGTACCCCGGGCGCACGATGGTCGCTCCGGCACCGAATCCCGTGCGGACCTCGTTCTCGCTCAGGGCTTTCATCACGCCGTAGCTCGGTGGGTCCTGTGGCGGGTCATCCACCAGCAGAATGGGTCCGTCCTCCGGGATGTTCGTGGTCAAGTACGGATAGAACACGCCCGTCGAGGACACGTACAGATACTGACTCACCACGTCCTTCAACAGCGCTACCGAAGCGCGCGTCCACGGATGCCGCTGACCGGACGTTTCGATCACCGCGTCCCACGTCTTGCCCTTTAGCGCCGCGTACCCGTCGGGTTCCTGCCGGTCGCCAATGAGGTGCTCCACCTGCGCGAAGTCCTGCTCGTACAGGCCCGGCTCGCGCCGTCCCCGCGTGAAGATGGAGACGGAGTGGCCGCGCTGAGTCAGGAGGTGCACCAGGTGTGGGCCCAGAAAGCTGGTCCCACCGAGGATCAACACCCGGAGCGGCGTGCTGGGTCGATCGATCGGGAGGGGGAACGCGGGGAGGCCCCGGTTCGCGAGCGCGACACCCGCCCAGGCCCCCGCGACGTGCTGGAGAAAATCGCGGCGTGTGGTCATGGGGGACTAAGCTACTCTAAATGCCGATTGTCGAAAGCCGAGATCCGAGATCCGAGATCCGAGATCCGAAAGCAGAAAACCGTTCGCAGAAAGCCGCTAGCCGTGGTATTCGCGTCGGCAATCGGCAATCGGCAATCGGCAATCGGTCGGGCTAGTCCCACACGTCCTGTAGCGCCACGTCCTCCCCAGGATCCACGAGCGACGGGGGGCCGGACGCGATTGCGAGCTGGTCGAGCCAGTAGGCGCTGTCGTCGCGCAGGGCCACGACCATCTGACCGTAGTCGTCCTGCCGGTGCGCGCGGTGGTAGCGCATGTAGATGTACTCATCATCCACACCGACCACCTCGATCTTGCCGGTCGCGTGCGACATCACGAAGCGGGCGCGCTTCGCGAGGCCCGACACCATCCGGTTGGCTTCGAGGAAGATGTGGAACCCCTCCACGAGCGGGACCTCGTAGGGCTCGTTCCCGGCCGTCGGACGTCCCTGGAACACGTAGTACTGCGGGCAGCCGAGAAACGACAACTCGCGGAACAGCGTCGCGAGCGTGTGCGAGCGGTCGTTCACACCCCGGATCATGGGGCACTGGTTGACCGTCTGCACCCCCGCGCGAAGCAGGGTGTGAATGGCCTGTCGCGCCTGGGGTGTCAACTCCCGCGGATGGTCGAAGTGATTGATGACGTACACCTGGGTGCCGCCCGTGATCAGCTCTCTGAAGAGCTTCAGCAGGGCGGAATCGTCGAGCACGCGGTACGGATTGAACGCCATCATCTTGCTGCCGATCCGGATGATGCGCACGTGCGGAACGGCGGCCACGTCGGTCATGACGGCGCGCAGGCGCCGAGTGGAGAGCATCAAGGGATCGCCGCCCGTGAGCAGAACGTTGGTGATCTCCTCGTGCTCCTGGATATAGGCCAATCCCGCGCGGTGCTCCAACGACGCGTCGTCATTGTCGTTCATGAACAGGCGCTTCCGAAAGCAGTACCGGCAGTACGCGCCGCAGACCTCGTTGACCAGGAGGAGCGCCGTGTCGCTGTACTTGTGCTGGCAGCCGCGCGCCGGCGTGTATGACGCCTCGCGGGACGCGTCCAGCGTTCCCCAATCCTGCAGCTCGGTCTCAAGCGGAATCACGAGCCGCCGGAGGGGGTCGTCCGGATTTGCCCAGTTGATCAGGTCGGCGTAGTACGTGTTGAGGCGGAAGGCATAGCGCTCGGCCACCGGGGCGAGGCGCCGCCGTTCCTCGGATGTCAGTCCATCGAGCGCCGACAGGTTGGTGATGTAGCGGACTGGCATGAAGCCTCCCTGCGTCGGCTCGACACGGCGGTCGAGAACACCAATGAGTTGTCGCTGCTGGGTTCGTCCTCGGTGAGGTTCCTATCTCACCCTACCCCGCAGAACCTAGAGTGGCAAGGGCGAGCGGAAGGGCGTTCCGAAGGTGGCATGGTCCCTGCTAGCGGGATCGCGTTCCACCATCCCGACGGGCCAAATCCCTGATCGTGGATCTTCTTACATGACACTCACTTCGCCTCCGCAAGGTCGCGTCGTCTTCATACCTAGCAAGACGCGGTCGTCAGGACGCTGCGATCCACGTCACGGCGGGGAGCCGCGAAGCGGTGTACCATGGCCCATGGTCGAAATCACGATCGAGCGTCGCGGCGGGGGCTACACGTTCCTGGTCAATGGCCGGGACGACGTCGTGGTGGATTCGGACGGCGAAGTGACCACGTTCGCCTCCGAATCAGCCGCCCGGGAAACTGCGGAAGCCGTCGTTCGCGCGATGCTCCGCGCGGGACGCTGAGGCGTCGCCCGGCGCTTCGCCTCCAGGAGGGGCCGCCGGGCTGCCACTGCGTCGGTCGGCCCGGCGCTACTTCCGCAGGTAGTAGTCGATCGTGGCCACGACGCGGATCGTCTTGAACAGCTGGCTTTCCTCGGTCACGCCAGACGCCTGATCCCGTGGCAGAATCACGAAGATGCCCTGGTTGGCCCGGCGAATTCCACCGAGGCCGCTCTTCGAATCCGCGGCGAACTTCGCCGCCGCCTCGCGGGCGCTGGCGGTGGCCTCCGCGATCATGTCGGGCTTGTAATCGTTCAGCCTGGTGAACAGGAACGTGGGCGTTCCGGCCGGCCCCCCCGGCCCGTACCCGCCCGACAGGACGACGCCGGCTTCGAGTAGCTCGCCCACCCGCTGGCTCGCGGCCATGATGGAATCCGGTACGGTCGAGCGGACCATGATCGTCTGCGTCACGACGTAGCGGTTCGTGACGGGCCCTTCCCGATACGGATTGGCAAACGCGTCCTGCACTTCGAGGCCCAATACCTCCACGGTGGTCGTGTCCACCGCGTGCCGGGCCAGGAGCGCCATGACCTGCCGCGTGCTCCGCGCGATCTCACCCTGCGCCTGCGCCAGGTCGTTGCTCGCAGCAACGAAGCGGATGGGCCACAAGGCGAGATCCGCCTTGACCTCCCGCTCGGCGACACCCTTGACCGTGACGAATCGATCGGCCGTACGCGATTGCACGAATCCACGCCCGATGAAGAACCCGCTGAGGGCAATCCCCACCGCCACCGCAATCCCCACCGCGAGCTGCTGCCGCTGTTCGCTTGGACTCATGACCTCCTCCATGGGGCCGACAGGTGCCCAGCTTCTCTCTGCCCCTCTGCCCCTCTGATCGACTTTCTCAAGCCCAACTCCTCCACGCGATCATCCCGAACCACGCGAGATACGCCGCCACGACAACGTTCACGGCGGAGGCGACGAGCGCCAGCCAGCGCACGCCGCGCCGTACGTCGGCGGCCCGCAGTGCGGAGACCAATCCCGCGACCGAGGCGAACGGGAAGACGCACGTGCAGACGGTCAGGGTGATGGCCCACGCGGTGGGATGCCCAAGCAAGACGATGACATTTTCCGAGGTCGCCATGACCACGCCCACGAAAACGACGAGGGAGAGCGTCGCCAGGAGCGGCCATACCCGTGTGCGCAGCTTCGGGACGGTCCGGAGCCGGCGAAACGCCCAACGCGGGACCCAGACCAGCGCGAACAGGATCGTGAGAGCGCTCATCACCACGAACAGGACGGCGATGCCGAGCTCGAACCACACGACCGGCGTCCAAGCGTGGTGGTAGGACGCCGGGAGGAGGTATCCCATCCACTCAATCGCCTCACGCCGGCCGTTCGCCGGGTCGTCCACCAGCGCGAACGTCGCCACGGGGTCGGACGCTCCCCGAAACAACCGCTCGGAGACCGGCAGGAGCTGCGTCGCGCCGCCGAGCAACGGCTTCACGCGCAACGCGCTGTCCGTGGCGGTCACCCGCATGAGGCCCAGCACCCGCGTCAGAAAATCGAGGGCTTCGATACGCGGATTGTCCGGCCGGTACCATCCGGTGCGCTCCCGCGCGAGGGTTGAGAGCGGAGCGACCGGTGGCGGGTCGGGCCGCGGCTCGTCCTTCGTCACGAAGTCGCGCACGAGTCGGCTGATCCGCTCGAACGCCTTGCCATTGCCGGTGTTGATCATGAACGCGAACCCGACGCCCTGCTCGGGTCGGTATGCCATGTTCGTGAGGCCGCCGTTGACGCCACCGTCATGCCCCACCCACACGAACCCGCTGTCCACGTACGTGGAGAGGTGCAGTCCGTAGCCCAGCGTGAGGCCGCTCCGGGCGGTGAGGGAGCTGCGCGGCCGCTCCATTCGTTCGATGGCTTCGGGTGGCAGGATCTGGCGGTCACCGACCCGACCCCGATTCAGCAGGAACTGCACGTAGTGCGCCATGTCCCGCGCGGATGCGTTGATGGCGCCGGCGGGACGCTCGCTGATATGCCAGTAGTACTCGGGTGTCTTCCCATCGCTATGGTAGAGCGTCGCGAGACGCGCGCGCGGTTTCGGTGGGAAATAGGTGGCCGTCGTCATGCCGATCGGCTCGAACAGGCGCTCGCGGACGAGGTCCTCGAACGGGCGGCCTTCCAGCTTCTCGATGATGTACGCCGCCACCGGAGGCCCGGAATTGCAGTAGCTCACGCGCGAGCCGGGCCGCCACCGGCAGGTACGGGTCTTGGGGTTGTAGTCGAGGCCTGCCCGTAGGGTGAGGGACGAGTCGTTCAACGCGTAGTCTTTGAGCGCCAGGTCGTCCCAGCCCGTGGCGTGCTCGAGCAGATGCACGATGCGGACGGGATCGGTGTTTTCCCACTTGTTGTGGTAGACGATCTCCGGGGCGTGGGCCCAGACCGGATCCTCCAGCGACAGGCGGCCTTCCTGTTGGAGGAGGAGCGTCAACAGCGCGGTGAAGGCCTTCGAGGTCGATCCGATCCGAAAGAGCGTCGTGTCGGTCGCCGGCCGCCCCGCGGCCACGTCGGCGGTGCCGATCCCCGCCACCCACAGGATGGAATCGCGCGTGACGATAGTAATGCCGAGGCCCGGGGTGCGTGTCTCGGCGAGGACCTCCCGGATCCGCGCTTGCAGCTCCGGGATGGTCTGTGGTGGCGCCACCGTATCCCGTGCCTGGGCGGCGAGACCGGTGGTCACGACAATCAGCAGCGCGAGGACGCGCATCGAGATGCTCCGTGGAAGATCCCCAAAGCTGACGCGCGTCGTCGAGGGCGACAAGTCGCGAAGGCCCGGGCGTTCCCTCTGGGGAGTGTGACGGCCGGAGATGCCGCAGTGGATTCGAGGGCGAAACCGACCCATCACGTCGGGGGTAGGAGAGTGCATGATGATCCGTTCTGCCCGTGCTGTGTGGCTTCCGATCGTCCTGGCGGTGCCATTGACGACGTGCTCAGACGCGTCGGCGCCGGAAGGGGCGCCCGAGCCCGCGGCCATCGCGGTGAACTCGTCGGCGTTACGCTCCACGGTCGCCGCGCTGGCGGACGACAGCATGTGCGGACGTCTCGCCGGCACGCCGTACGAGCGCCAGGCCGCGGACTACGTGGCGTCCCGATTCGCGGACGCGGGCCTCGAGGCCGGTGGCGTCGGTGGGTGGTTCCAGATGGTCCTGGGGCCCCTGGCGCAAGGAAGCGCGCCGCCCACCGACCGCTGCCCGGCGGAGGAACGCAGCACGTCCCAGAACGTCATCGGCATGCTACGGGGGAATGGAGCGCTGGCAGGGCGATGGGTGATGGTGGGTGCGCATTACGACCACCTCGGCTGGCTGGCGCGCGGTACGCAGACGGAGGTCTTCAATGGCGCGGACGACAACGCCTCCGGCACGGCCGTCGTGGTGGAGGTGGCGCGCCTCCTCCAGCGGTGGGTCGTTGCGCACCCCGACGCCGCGCCACGACGGTCCATTCTGTTTCTGACGTTCGGAGCGGAGGAAGAAGGGCTGATCGGCTCGCAGGCGTTTGCGTTCATGCCGACCGTGCCGGGCGACAGCCTGTACGCCATGGTGAACCTGGACATGGTGGGCCGACTGCGCGACAACCAACTCACGGTCGCGGGCCTGGAGACGTGGCCCGCGTGGGGCGCGCTGCTCGAATCCGCCCGGCCAGCCGGCCTGAGCTTTGTCTTCGACGATGCGTCCCTGACTCGCAGCGACCAGTTCAGCTTCATCTCGTCCCTGGAGCTTCCGGCCATCCACCTCTTCACCGGTCTGCACCGGGAGTACCACACGCCAGCCGACGATCCGCCCACGCTCAACTACGACGGCATGCAGCAGGTTGCTCAGATGGTGCTGGCGCTGGTCTGGGAGCTGGCGACACGGGCGGATTCGCCGTAGCCGATCTCCGACAAATGGGAACGGGGGCGCTCGATGTCGGCACCCCCGTCGCGCTCCCTGGACTGCGAATCTGTGTTGCGGTCAGGAAGAGAAGCGCTGATGCGGTCACCGTCGCCGGTCACGTCTCCCTCGCGATCCCGTGACTTCCGGTTTCCGTAACGCCGCCTCCGCACGACGGACGTATTGCAGGATGGGTGCCGTCAGGACGCGACGCGCTCGATCCGTGGTGCAGATGCATAACATGTTACATAACAACAGGTTATGTGATTGCTGATTGACGGACGCCGGGGCTCGATGGGCGTCGGCTGCTCTGGTGGCGGGCTCGATGCCGCAACCGGCGTTGTGGGGGGGCGACAGGGAGTGCGATGCGCGCGGATCCCACCGGGGAAGACCAGCGAGCGCCGTCCCAGCGTACGTGAGGCTCCCGAGCGCTGATCCGCCAACCGTGGGTCCACCTCCAACAATGAGGTGGGGCCGGGGCGCTTTCGCGTCCCGGCCCCTGATCCGCCGGCGGAGGTCCGGTGCGGTCGCGGTGACCGCGTCGCCGGCGGGGTGGGTGCTACCTGGCCTCCTCGCCCAACTTGTGCTGTGCGCTCCCGTCCTTCTTGGTGCCCTGCTGCTGCGTGGGCTGTTGCGCGTCCTGTTCGATGACGCTGGAGGACAGCGCGGCCTCTTGTGGGCCTGTCACATCGGCGCAGGCAGCCAGGAGCCCAAGGGCGAGCACGGGGAGCAGTCGGCGGATCATGGTAACCTCCAGAAGAGTGGTTCAGGCTTGGTTTCGTCGTTGATCGTGGATCCAACCTAGGCCTGACCGCCCAAGCGCTGGACAAGTGCCGTGCTCACGCAGTCAATTCTCTGTGTCACAACGAGATATGACGCTACCTCCGGCTCTGCGGATTCACTGCCTCGGCCCTCCGACCGTGCTCGTCGGCGGTGGGAGCCCGCCACCGGACGTCCTGTGGCGCAAGCATCTTGGTCTCCTGGTCTACCTCGCGCTCTCCCCGGGGCACACCCGGTCACGGGATCACCTGCTCGGTCTCTTGTGGCCTGAGAAGGACCAGCAACGAGCACGGCACTCGCTCAATGAGGCCGTGCGTCGGCTGCGGCTCGGGTTGGGCCCGGAGCGCATCCTCACCACGAGCGACACGGTCGCGTTGCATCCCGCCGATCTCCTGGTGGACGTGGTCGAGGAGGCGGACGTGTCGCTCGGCCTGTTTCTCGAGGGCTTCTCCGTTCCCGACGCGCCGGAGTTCGAGCACTGGCTGGAAGGCGAGCGCACCCGGCATTCGAGTCGCGCGATCGAGCGATGGCTGGCGAGTGGGGAGGAGGCGCTGAGACGGTCGGACCTGACGGTTGCCGACGACCACGCCCTGCGGGCGTTGGGGGCGGAGCCGGGCTCCGAGCGCGCGACCCGACTCCGCATGCGGGCGCGCGCGCTGGCGGGCGATGCGGCAGGCGCGCTGCGGATCTACCAGGAGTTCACGGGATGGATCGAGGGGGAGCTCGGTGAAGGCCCCAGCGCCGAGTTGTCCGCGTTGGCCGACCGAATCCGCGCGGGCCGCGGGGGGCTCGGGGCGACCGCGGGTCCGGTATCCGATCCGCCACTGGTGGGACGTGCGCGCGCCCACATGGCCGCATTTCGCGAAGTGACCGACGACCGCACGACGGGGCCGCGGGTGCTCGTCGTGGCCGGGCTCGTAGGTAGCGGCAAGTCACGACTGGTTCGGGAGTGCGCCACTCGATGGGCCCTCGATGGGGGCGTGTGCGCCCTCGCGAGGCCGCTCGAAACGGACCGGGCCGGGCCGTGGCGCGTGCTCCATCTGCTCCTCCGAGGCGGGCTCGGCGCGGCACCCGGCCTGCGTGCGGCTCCGCCACGCGCGCTTGGGATCCTGGCGACCGTCGCGCCGCTGCTCGCGGATCACGTGCCGGGCGTGATCCCCGCGGAGGGAGACGTCGCGGCGGCGTTCGCGGACATCGTGCGCGCCGTCGCGGAAGAACAGCCGCTCTGTCTCGCGATCGACGACGTCCATTGGGCGGACGATGCCAGCCTCGGCGCGCTGCTCGGCGCGGCGACCGGACTGATGCACGTTCCGCTGTTGCTCGTGGCGAGCGAGCTGGAGGGCGTGCCGGACCTGCCACCCACCCTCCGGCAGTTGCACGCCGAGGTCGGGCGCCACGTGCCCGGAACCACGGTGACCTTGGATCCGCTCGATCCGGACGACATCGCGACGCTGGTGGACGACCTCGCGCCGTGGTGCGATCCCGGCGAGTCGCGCGACCGCTTGGTCCGCCGCGTCGCGTACGAGTCCGGTGGGAATCCGCTCTTTGCCGTCACGTTGCTCCACGGCCTGGCCGAGGTGGCGGCGTTGCGGGATGATGCGCTGCACTGGCCACCGCGCTCGGTGACGTTGGAGGCGCCGTTCCCGATGGAGGTGCCGAATCTCGTGCGGAGCGTCATGGTGGCCCGCATTGGCCAGCTCGACGCGGACGTGCGGCGCGTGCTCGAGGTGGCGGCCGTTGGTGGAGCCGAGCTAGATGAAGCGGCCATCAGGACGGTTGCCGACCTGGAGGAGGAGGCAATCGAGCGCGCGTTGGTCGAGCTGGAGCGCCAAGGGTTCATCCAGTTCGACGGCGAACGCTACCGCGTGCGAATCCCGTTTCTCGCCCAGGTGGTCCGGACGACATTCCTCACGCCGAGCCAGGCGCACCGCATGCGCGCGCGCTACGATGCAGCCAGACGCACAGACGCACAGACGCACAGACGCCTAGACGCACAGACGCCTAGACGCCTAGACGCCTAGGTCCCACCACCTCCTAGGCGTCTCGGCGTCTGTCCGTCTAGGCGTCTAGCCTTTACGGCGCGTGCCGCCAGAACGGATCGCGCCGGTCGGCCGACGCGCGGCGCTCCTCGGCGCGCCGTTCTTCGGCTGTCGCGAGCCGGGTGCGGCGCCGCTCCACCTGGCGCCGTTCGTCCGCCGTGCGCGGGTGCACGGTATCGATGGCCAGCGCAATCTCGAGGCCGACGTCGCGCCAGCGCGTGTACGCTTGCTCCCAGTCGCGACGGTCCTCGGGGGTCATGCGGTGCGAGATCACGCGGTCCACCAGCTCATCGAGCGTAGCCCCCAGGCGCGCCTTTTCCTGCAGGAGGGGCCGGACTTCGGCCGCCACGGCACGAAGCGCGGCGTTGCGCGCCCCGTTGGAATACAACTCGCCGCAGCCGGGGCAGAAACGGTGCCCGACTTGTTGCGCGATCCCGCAGGTCTTGCAGTTCATGCGGCGTCTCCTCCCAGAGCGCCCTCCAACTGTCGCGATGAGGCGAAAGAGGGAAGGGAGGTGTTCCTCGGCGGGTTACCCGGTGACGGAGCGGACCGCATCGTCGATCTCGTCATCCGTGAGCAGACGTTCCGATTCCTTCGCGACCGCCAAAACGGCCTGGATCACTTCGGGTGTCGCGGGCATGTCCCGGAGTTGGAGGTAATACACCACGTTGGACGCACCGGACATGTGCCCGACTTCGATTTCCTGCGTACGTCCCACCCAGCCGGCTGGCACGCCGGAATAGACGCGGTCGGCCAACCAGTCCGCCCCCTTCTTGGTGGCCTTGATGACGGCGGCGGCGTGCACGCCGGTGGCTGTGCGGAAGGCATCCCGTCCCACGATCGGCATGTTGACCGGAATCGGAACGCCCACGGCCGCGGACACGAGCTGCACGTACTCGGGTAGCCGAGTGAGATCGTCGTTTCGCCAGCCGAGCAGCTTGAGGTTGACCAGGAGCTGCTCGATGGGCGTGTTGCCCACGCGCTCGCCGACGCCCAGCGCCGTGCCGTGGACGCGCGTCGCACCGGATTCGAGCGCCGCCAGGGTGTTGGCGACGTCGAGACCGCGGTCGCGGTGGCCATGCCAGTCGATGCCGACCTCCGCGGCGACGCCCAGCTCGACCAGCACGCCGCGCGTCCAACGCACCAAGTTCCGCACGCCCGCCGGAACGGCGGCGCCCACGGTGTCGCACAGACACAGCCGCTTCGCGCCCGCCTCGACCGCGGCGCTGAACAGCACGTGCAGGTCCGCGGGCGCGGCGCGGACGGTGTCCTCGGTCACGTACATCACGTCGAGGCCTTCGCGCACGGCGAACTCGACCGCTTCGCGCGTGTGCCGCAGCAACCGGTCGAGGTCCCATTCTTCCGCGTACTGGCGGATCGGGCTCGACCCGATGAACACGCACGCCTCGATCGGCACGCCCGTCTTCTGGACGACGTCCGCAATCGGCTGAATGTCGACGATCATCGTCCGGGCCGCGCAGTTCGCTTTGATCCGGAGGTGATGATTGGCGATCTCGCGGCACAACCGCTCCACCGCGTTCCGCTGACGCGGACCGGAGCCGGGGAGCCCGATGTCGGCCGTCTCGATCCCCAGACTGTTCATCAGGTGGAGGATCTCGATCTTGACGTCCGTGGGAGGATCGACCACGGAGGGACTCTGGAGCCCGTCCCGCAGCGTCTCGTCGTCCAGCATGGCGGCGGTGGGCTGAGCGGTGGAATCGTCCGCCGCCCAGTCGTGAATCAGGTGGTCCTCGGTCAGGTTGGAGGACATGTGCCGGTTACCGTGCGGCGGCGGCCCGACCGAATTCTCGGGCCCGATCGAGGAGCGACGCGGCCGTCTCTTCGTCGCCCTGTGCGCGATGGATCATTGCGAGGTGGTACACACTGCTGACCTCCCCGATTCCCTCGTCCATGCTCGCGCGAAACTCGCGCGCCGCCTGCTCGAGGCGCTGTTGGCGTTCATGGACCACGCCCACATGGTACCGCGCCATGAGATACTCCGGGGTGAGCGTCGAGCACTTCTCGAAGTGCTGCATCGCCTGGTCCAGCTCGCCGGCGTGGAAGAGGGCGATGGCCAGCCGGTAGTGCGCCGCGTTGTAGCGGGCGTCGATCTCCAGGCAGTGCCGGAACGCGCGGATGGCCGACGGCATGTTGCCCCGGTGATAGTAGGCCACCCCGAGGTCGTACGCGCAGAGGACGAACTTCGGCGCCAACTCGAGCGCGTGCTCGTACTGCTCGATGGCCTGGTCGAGCGTCCCCTGATGGAAGTAGATCGTGCCCAGTAGGTGGTGGGCGAGCGCGTGGTCGGGCTCCATCTCCACCAGCCGCTCCAGCTCTTTGCGGGCTTCGCCATGCCGGCTCTCCATCTCGTGGCGCAGCGGCACCAGGAGTCGCTGGTCCACCCAGGCGTCCCGAAGGAACATCCCGCATTCGGCGCAGAACTTGTCTTGCTCGGCCGCCTGGCGGCCGCAACGTTGGCAACGCATGATGATCTCCCCCAAGCCGGCTTGATCCCCCCGCCGCTCCAAAGATGCGCGCAGGGCCCGCGCCCTTCAACAAGACGCCCAGACGCCTAGACGCACAGGCGGTTGTCGGGCTTAGGACCGCCTAGGCGTCTGAGCGTCTAGGCGTCTTTCTGGTGTACACCGTTCGGAAGCCCAAAGCCTGCGCCAGTTGGCAGTCATCGCACCCGTCCGGCAGGTCGTCGCGCCGGATTGGATCGGCGGCCACCTCGAATCCCATCGCCTCGTACAGGGCCACGACCTCGGGCGTCCGCATCGCGTCCGTGATGAACCGGCGCTCCCACCCCGCGGCAATCCGTACGGGGTCGGGGGCCAGCTGCGCGTCGGACAACATCCGGCGGGCTTCGGCCTCGACGACGCCCGACAGCCGGCGCGCCAGGTCGTCGTCGTCGTCGAGAGTCGGGGCGTCGTCGCGCGGGCTCACGCGTCCGTTCCCGCCGGCTCCGCGGCCAGGCGCTCGAGCCGCCGGTGGCCGAGCACCGCCGCGCCCAGCGCGGCCATGAACTGGACCAGATCGCCGGCCGGCACGTTCACGGTGGCCTTGAGCTGATCGCGAATGATGCTGGCCATCCGTTCGAATCGCAGAATCCCGCCCACCAGCGTGAACTCCGGCTCCATCCCCACCCGCCGGAGGAGCTGCACGGAACGTCCGACGAGCGACACCACCGCGCCGTGCATGATGTCGGCGGGGGCCACACCTTGCGAGAGGTGATTGATCACCTCGGACTCGGCAAAGACGGCGCACACGCCCGAGATGGGGATCGGCTCCTTCGACGTCGCCACGAGGGCGCCGATCTCCTCCGTCGCGAACCCCATGTAGCGCGCCGTCTTTTCGAGAAACGCGCCCGTGCCGGCGGCGCACTTGTCGTTCAACCGGAAGCTCTTGACCTTCGCTCCGGCGTCCAGGCGGCTCGCCTTCATGGTCTGGCCGCCGATGTCGAGGATGGTGCGTGTGCCGGGGAAGAGATGGGCCGCGCCGCGCGCCGCGGCGGTGAGGTCCGTGACCTGTGCGTCGCTCAACCCGACTTGATGACGACCGAAGCCCGTCGCGACGGTGTAGCCGATGGCGTCCCGGTCCAGTCCGGCCTGGGCGACGGCCGCCGCCAGCGCCTGTTCGGCGATCTGCGTGAGCTTGAACCCCGTGGGGAGCAAAATGTGGCCGGCGATCTGGTCGCCGTCTTTCAGCACGACGACCTTGGTGTACGTCGAGCCGACGTCGATGCCCGCGGTGTAGGTCGTCATGCGTCCTGCCGGGCTGGGGTTCGGGCGGTCAGGATGTGATCCAGGGCGAACAGGGCGGCGCCGAGCGCGCCCATGTAGTGTGACTCCTCGCTGACGTTCACCGGCACGCCGAGGCTCTCCTGGAGGGTCTTGATCATAGCGACATTCCGCGCCACGCCGCCGGTGAACGTCACTTCCGGCTCGATGCCGACGCGCCGGAGCAGCCCGGCGGAGCGCCCCGCGATCGACTGGTGCACGCCGAGCAGGATGTCGTCGATTTTCTTTCCCTTGCCCAGCCACGACAACACCTCCGACTCCGCGAACACGGTGCACGTCGTGCTGATCTTCACGGGTCGCTCGCCACCCAGGGCCGTCGGGCCCAACTCGTCGAGCGGGATGTCGAGCGCGCTCGACGCCGCGCCGAGAAACCGGCCGGTGCCGGCCGCGCACTTGTCGTTCATGCAGAAATCGAGGATCTCGCCGGTAGGCGCGACGCGAATGGCTTTCGTGTCCTGGCCGCCCATATCGACCACGGTCCGCGTATGGGGGAACATGTGGACCGCGCCGCGGCCGTGACAGCTGATCTCGGTGACCTGGGTGTTGCCGAAGGTCACCTTGTACCGGCCGTATCCCGTCCCCACCACGTATTCGACTTCTTCTTCCCGGAGATCCCCCGACTTGAGGGCTTCGTGGAACGCGTGCTCCGCCGCGCGGATCACGTTGGCGCCGGTCATGGTGAGGGCCCGGGCAACGATGCGCCCGTGCTCGTCCACGATGACGGCCTTGGTTTGCGTGGACCCCACGTCCACGCCGGCTGCAAACGCCATGACCCCTCCCTAGGCGTTCCGGATCGCCGCCTGCGCCCGGCGGGAGGCGAGGCCCTCGAAGAAGGCGTCGATCCGGTTCTTGAGTTGTGCTTCGGACACGACGCGACGGTCCATCATGTCCGATTCGATGAATAGACTGGGCACGTCGCGCGCGGCCAACAGGGCCCGCCGGCTGTCGGCGAGCCCGGTCGAGACCGTACGGCAGCTCTTGATCGGGTGATACACCAACCCGTCGGCGTCCATCTCGTCGAGCATGTCGATCAGGATCTCGGTCTGGAAGAACATGTTGTCCATCGCGTCGCGTGTACCGATCAGCAATCCTTCGGCGAGGCTCTCCAGCGGATGGTCGAGATCGTACTCGAACCCGCGATTCGCGCCGCCCGAGGCGAACCGCAGGTAGGTGGAACCCACGAAGGTGCCACCCAACTCCGTGAACATCTCGGTGAAGCGTCGGAAGATGGGATAGCAGGGGACGCCGATGAACAGCAGGCGGTAGCGCTCGTCCGTGAGCGTGCCAATGCCGTGCGCGCTCTTGTACTCCAACTCCTCCACAAGGTCCGTGAAGTACGCGGCACCTTCGGGCGAGCCCCGGAAGCCGTTGGCGACGCCCAGGTAGATGGTCCCATCGGAGAGGGCGTTGAACACTGAGGGGCGGCTCCCGTTCAGCTCCAGGACCCGGCGCCACATCCGGTTCATGGTGTTGGCATGACCCATGGCTTCCCGCAGGCGGTCGATGTCGAAGGCCACGCCGCTCACGCGCTCGAGCACGGGGATCAGCTCCCGGAGCTGCGCCAGCACGTAGGTGCGATCGTTCTCGAAGTCGGGGTTCCCCGGCCACGTCTGCGCGCCCGCGGCGCGGCTTCCCGGCACGTCGAGCGTGATGGTGGGGATCTTGTACATCCGTTCCCAGATCTCGGCCCACTTGATGTACGTGTTGCACGCGTTGGTGTAGACGGCAATGGCCGGCTTGGGGATGCGGCCCATGGGAAGCGCTCCACCGCGGAGCTGCGTCGCGACGTCGGCTTTGACGTAGCCGCAGATGTCCGTCGAGTACCCCTGGTCTTCGGCCTCGTTGAGATACTCGTGCGCCACACGGCGCACCGCCGTCTGCAGGGAGTTGATCTCTGGGAAGACGATCGGAAAGTCGAACGTGCGGAGCAGCTCGACCAGGCTCCCCATCACGAACACGTACGCCCCGCCCCGGCCGGCTTCGGCCGCGGCGGTGAGCCCCGTGAACCACTCGCGGAACAGTCGGGCCCCGTCCGTGTTGCCGCGTCCCACGATCGTACCGTCCGTCGTGTCGGTTGCCATGCGGTCTCCGCTCACTCGAATAACAGGTTCTCGACGAACGTCTCCAGCTGGATCTCCAGCGATTCGAAGCTCGTCATGTTCTCCTCGAACTCGCTCACGAAAAACGGCACCCCCGCGTCCTCGAGCGCGCGGGTGTAGCCGACTTGCTCCTCCAGGCCCGGCTCGCACATCTTCGCGGCCGTGATGATGGCCGCCTGCGCGTTCGCTCCCCGAATGCGCTCCAGCAGCATCGCTTCCTTCGGTTTCCGCAGGTCGTGCTGCACCGGGCTGTACGACGACCGCTCGAGGTAGGCCTCGGCGAGCGCGCGCAGCGGGTCATCGTCCGCCGGCACGTCCTCCAGCAACCATCGCAGGCCGATCATGAGGTCGTCGTCCACCACGTCGCAGGAAAGCGCGATGGCGTGCAGCAGGTCGAGCGGCGGTTGTTCGCAGAAGCCGCCTTCGAACACGACCCGGATGCGATCCTTCCGTCTGGCCGGCCGGGTCAGGAAGAGCGGCAGGGCGGTACGGAGCAGCGCGTTGTGCTCCTCCCGCGGGATCGTGCCGCCGACCGCCATCAAGGCGTACGCCTCGTCGGCTGCCATGAGCCACGGGGAAGTGCGTTTGAGCGCGTAGAGATCGCGGAGCAGTCCCCGATTCTCGTTGTAGACCGCGATCGACCGCCGGAGCGCGTCATCCGTCACCCGGGACCCCGTGACATCCTCGATGGTGCGGCGCAGCCGGTCGTACTCGCCGCGGAGATACGTGGCGGCGTGGGCGGAGTTGGCATTCTGGGGCAGGTACAGGATCTGGCACGGGTACGGAAAGTTCCGGCCCCACACGCCGGCCAGGTTGCGCGCGGCGTCACAGATGGGATGCGTGATGAACAGCTCGAGCTCGATGTGTTTGCTCAGCACCAGTTCGAGTGACGTCTTCACGATGGAACAGAGATAGGAGCCAAACCGCGAGTCCGCCTGCGTGGGCTCCACCGGCCCGCCGCGCACTTTGAACGGCAGCATGCCCGCCGCGTGGGCGATTTCCTCGGGGAAGTAGACCTGGAAGTGGCCGGCGACCGTCCCGCCGGCTTCGCGCCACCGGCGCACCGTCGGATAGGACGGATCTTCCAGCAGGTCGCGGCACGCGGCCAGCACGCCGTCCAGCGGCTGGTCGTGCCAGTCGGGGAACGTCACGAGGTCGGTCATTGGTGCGTCCACGCCGGTCGCCGCTTTTCGAGGAAGGAGGTGAGTCCCTCGAGCGCGTCCTTGGTCGTCATGAGGTCCTGGAGGTACACCTGCTCGGCCGTCGCGAAGGCCGCGGGGCGCGTGGCGGCTTCGCCCGCCCGCAGCGCGCGCTTCGCAACCCGGAGCGCGGCGGCGCTGTGCCGGGCGATGCGGCGGCAGAGGGCGAGCGCCTCCTCGTCGACCCGATCGTCCGGCACCCGCTTTGCCACCAACCCCGCCCGCTCCGCCTCGGCCGCCGTCACCGGATCGCCGGTTAGTACGATCTCCGCCGCACGACCCGGCCCGCACAGTAAGGGAAGCAGCGGGCAGGCCGCCGGTGGGATGACGCCAAGCATGATCTCCGGCTGCCCGAAACTCGCGCCCTCCCCGGCCACGATGAGATCCGCCCCCTGGACCAGCTCGAATCCGCCGCCCAGACAGCGGCCGCGCACCGCGGCCACGGCCGGCAACGGGAAGTCGCGCAGCGCGGCGATCGTCTGCATGAACTCGGGAATGAGCTGCTCGAACTGCGGGGGCAGGTGCTCCCCCACGTCGGCGCCCGCCGAGAAGTGCTTCCCCTCGGCGCCGAGCAGCAGCACGCGGAGCCCAGGCTCCGCCGACAGCCGCACGAGCGCCTCGCGGATCTCGCCGAGCAGGGCCCGAGTCAGGATGTTGAGGGGCGGCTGGCTCAGCGTGAGCGTGCCAATTCCATCTTCAATTGTCACCTTTAGGCCCATTGGTGTACCCTCGTCTCTACCATTGCCTTCCTGGGTTCACGTCGGCGTGGACGGTGAGCAGAGCCGCTCCGGCTCAGACCGGCGGCACCGCTTTCGACCACGTGGTGCCGGGTCGCTCCAGGCTGTAGTAGACCTTGATTTCTTCCTGCTCCTCGAACATGCGTGGAACCACCTGCAGCGACATGCCGATCTCGATGTCCTGCTCGGGAACGGTCTCCCCGAACCAGGCGAGGGCCCGCCCGCCCTCCGCGAGATCGACGACACCGATGATGTACGGCGCCAGATCGTCGAAGCCGGTCGGGGCCGCGACGATCTTGGTGTAGGTCGTGAGCGTTCCCCTGCCGCTCAGCTCGACGAACTCGAAGTCGCCGCTCATGCAGGCGTGGCAGTCGGCCCGCGGGGGGAACGTGGTCGCCCCGCACCGCGTGCACCGCGAGCCCATGAGCCGGCCGTCCCGCAGATGTTGGGCGAACGCCGACACCTTGGTGTAAGGGGTGAAGTTGACCTTGCCGAACCATTTGAACATGGCTCAATCCCTCGTGAGGACCTGGACGAAGCAGTACTGTCCGATCCCCCCGACGTTGTGCGTGAGGCCGATGTCGGCGTCGGAGACCTGTCGCTTCCCGGCCTCGCCGCGTAGCTGTTTGGCGATCTCGTAGGTCATCGACACGCCGGTGGCGCCGATCGGGTGGCCCTTGGCCTTGAGGCCGCCGTCCACGTTCACCGCCACCGTGCCGCCGATGTAGGTCTGCCGGTCTGCCACGAACGGGCCGCCCTCGCCCTTCTTGCAGAACCCCAGGTCCTCGTAGGCCATGATCTCGGCGATCGTGAAGCAGTCGTGCACGTCGGCGACCTTCACATCGCGTGGGGCGATGCCCGCCATGGCGTACGCCTGCGCGCCGGCCTGCTCCGCGCTGGGGAGCCCCACCAGACTCGGCCGCCGCAGCACCGACATGCTGGCGGTGGCGCAGCCCATCCCGGAGAGCCACACCGGGTGCGGGGAGAGCGCCCGCGCCCGCTCCTCGCTCGCGAGGATGACGCAAGCCGCGCCGTCGGCGTTGGCGCAGCAGTCGTACACCTGGAACGGCGTCGCCACGTCTTCCGAGCTGCCGGCCTTCTCCTTCGTGATTTCCTTGCGGAACAGCGCGCGGGGGTTCATGGCGCCGTAGTAGTGGTTCTTGACGGCGACGTCGAGCAGGTGCTCGCGCGTGGTGCCGAACTCGTGCATGTGCCGCCGGGCGAACATCGCGTAGTAGCCCGGGAACGTGGTGCCGAAGCCCGATTCCCACTGCACCTCGCCGACCCGGCCCATCAGGGCGAGGATCTCGGGCGTGGACAGCTCAGTCATCTTCTGGCAGCCGATCACCGCCACCACCTCGTGCAAGCCCGATTGGATTGCCATCCAGGCGGTGCGGATGGCGGCGCTGCCCGAGGCGCACGCCACCTCGGTGAGCCACGTGGGCTTGGGCACGAGCCCCAGATACTCCTGCACGACACCGGCTACCGAACGCTGCTTGTGGTACTCGGGCACGGCACCGATCACCGACGCGTCGATCGCGTCGCGGTCGATCCCCGCGTCCTCCACCGCCTCCCGGAAGGCCTCGAACGCCAGCTCCTGGACCGTGGCGTCGCTGCGCCGTCCGAAGACCCCGTGGCCGAGGCCGATGATTCCCACTCGTGTCATCGCGATCTCACCTTCCGCCTACATGTACTGGCCGCCGTCGATCTTGACCACTTCGCCCGTGATATGGCGCGCGCGGTCGGAGCAGAGGAATGCGACCAAATCCGCGCATTCCTCGGCGGTGGCGAACCGCCCGAGGGCGGTCTCATCCATCGCCTTGGTCAGGAACTCGGGCGGGATGTGCTCCGCCATCTCCGTCATGACCATGCCGGGAGCGACGACGTTGACGTTGACGTTGAACTTCCCCAGCTCACGGGCGAGGGACTTGCTCATGGCGATCTCGCCGCCCTTGGACGCGGCGTAGTTGGTCTGCGCGAACTTGCCCCGGATCCCGTTGATCGAGGAGATGTTGACGATCTTGCCGCTCTTCTGATCCTTGAACACCAGCGCCGCGGCCTTGTTGTAATTGAAGTAGCCCTTGAGGTTGGTGTTGATGACCGTGTCCCACTGCTCCTCGGTCATCTTCCAGATCACGCCGTCCCAATTGATGCCCGCGTTGCACACCATGATGTCCAGGCGGCCGAACGTCGCGACCACGGTCTCGACCATGCGCTGCGCGTCGGTGTAGCTCGTGACGTCGGCCTTCACGGCCAGCCCCCGCCGGCCGAGCGCCTCGATCTTGGCGACGACCGCGTTGGCCTCGGTGTCGTGGCGGCGGTAGTTGATCGCCACGTTGCAACCCTCGCGCGCCAGTGCCAGGGCGATGGCGGCCCCGATCCCGACGCTCCCGCCGGTCACGATGGCGTTCTTGTTTTCGATGCCGAGTTCCATGGAGCCTCAGCCTTCCTGGTACTGTGGCGAGATCGCCCGGATCAGCTCGTCATCCCAGGGATGACCCTCGGCCAGGAGTTGCCGCAGCTTGATGAAGTCCACCTCACGCTTGCCCTTGGGGCCCTCGTTGAACGCGCGGAACCCCGCCTTGGCCTCGGTCATCATGTTCAGGCCGAGCCATTCGCGGTTGGTGACGTTGGTGTTGTCCCAGTGCCACTGCTTGTGTTTGCGCAGACCGTTCACGGTCTTGGACACGCAGTCCGGCATCAGCATCAACAGCTTGGTGCAGAGAGCCTCGACCGCCTCATCCAGCTTGCTCAGGTCGGTCGTCGCGCTCGCCATGATCTTCTTGGCTTCGTCCCGTGCCGGACCGGTCTTGTAGTCCCCGAACACGAGGTTGCCCCACTCGTCGGCGTATCGGTCCACGATCACCATGGGGTTCGGGATCCAGGCACCGTCCACTTTGAGGACCGGCACGATCTGATTGATGAGCCCCAAGGCCAGCGCCTTGTGCGCGCTCCACATGTCGCACAGCACCCCGCTCTCCATGGCGCGCGAGAAGCCCACGTACAACGGGAGGAAGTCCGTGGACCCACCGTCCGGCGCCGATCCGTGCCGGGGTCCCGCCTGCCCGAACCGCGCCGTATCCGCGGCGATGCTGAAGTCGCACGCCATGCCGATCTCCTGCCCGCCGGCGATCCGCATCCCGTTCACGCGGTTCACGACGGGCTTGTCGCACCGCAGGATGACGTCGATCATGTCGTTGAACAGGCGCATGTACTGCTTGTATTCCTGCGGGTTCCCGGCGTAGTACTCGGCGTATTCCTTGGTATTGCCTCCGGTGCAGAATGCCTGGTCGCCCGTCGCCGTGAACACGCACGCCACGATTCGGCGATCCATGCTCGCCTGGCGGAAGGCCAGGATCACTTCCTTGACCGTATCGGTCGTATAGCTGTTGAGCTGTGCGGGGTTGTCCAGGGAGATCCAGGCGTTGAACAACCCGTCCACGGGGCGGCAGCGGGGATCCAGCGCCGGCCGGAGGTCGTAGTGGATTTCCCGGTACTGGTGGTCGTCAATCAGCGTGTGGCTCTTGAGCATGACCGGTTCCTCCGCGCGGGCCTGACCCCGCGCGTCTCGGAGTTGCTACGGGACGAGAATGGCGCGCTCCGCGATCTCGTGTGCCGCCACGCGACGCACGACATCGGGTCCTTCGGCAAGCGGGAATGTCCGGATGAACGGCGAGAGCTTGACCGTTCCGCCGGTGACGAGCGCAAGCGCCGCGGGGTACAGCTCGGGCTTGCAGCCCCAGGTGCCCTGGATGGTGGCGTCGAACGCCATCGCGTTGCTGAGGCGCAGCTCCAGCTTGGCCAACGTGAACCCGATGACCATGAGGGTGGCCGCGTAGGTGAGGAGGCCGAAGGCGGTTTCCTGGCCCGGCGCGGTGCCGGAGCACTCGTAGATCTTCCAGCTGTGATCGCCGCACCCGCGCGCCCGCGCGAAGTCGCGCACCTGCGCGCGCAGATCCTTGAACGGCGTCTTGGCGTTGATCGTGTGGCCGGCGCCGTGCGCCGCCGCCTTGGCGAGCTTGGCATCGTCCACATCGATCGCCACGACGTGCGCCCCCAGGCCCGCGGCGATCTGGGCGCTGTAGATGCCGATGCCGCCCACGCCGATCACGATGGCCAACTGATCCGCGGCGAGCCCGCTCCGCACGATGGCCTGGTACGGCGTCGTTACGGCATCGGCGATGACCGACAGATCCGCAAGCTCGTACGAACCGCGCGTCCCGACCGGACAAAGGCCGCGGCCGGGAACCACGATGTAGTCGGCAAACCCACCCTGGATGTCGTTGCCCGGCATCCGCTGTCGCCGGCATATGTTGCCACGGCCACCGGAGCAGAGGTCGCACGTTCCGCACGGCATGACCGCCGGCACGATGACCTCCCGATCCACCAGCGCGGCGTACGACGGGCCCGCGTCCACCACGGTGCCCGCGACTTCGTGTCCCAGCGTCAGTGGGAGCGGATGCTTGGTCGGAACGCCGTCCTGCCAGAAGCCGATGTCCGTGTGACAGACCCCGCACCCCGCAACCCGCACGAGCACCTCATCGTCACCCGGGGTGGGTTCCGGCAGCTCCCTGAGCTCCAGAGGTGCCCCGACCGCGGTGAGTTGTAGCGCTCTCATCGGCACGTCAGACCTCCTAACAGGTGTTCGGCAAACTCGGCACCCAGCTCCTCCGCGTGCAGGGTGCCCTCGGGTCGATACCAGCGGGCAATCCAGTTGATGGCGCCGAGGATGGCGAAGACGGCGGTCTTAGCGTTGACCGGCCGGAAATCGCCGGCGGCGACACCGTCCGTGATGATCTTCCGCAGCGCGCGCTCATAGCGGTCGCGCCCCGCGATGACCTCTTTCTGGCGCGGCGCGGACAGGGCTGGGACTTCGAACGCGAGCGGGGAGCCTTCGAGGGTCTCGATCATGACGCGCACGTGCTCGCGGATCACGTACGCTAGCTGCTCGTGCGCGGAATCGAGCTTGCGGGCACCCGCGAGGATGCGCTCCAACTCGGCGAGCGACTCGCGATGGCATTCGTAGAGCAGCGCTTCTTTGTCGGGGAAGTAGTGGTACAGGGCCGTCTTTCGGACCCCCACGAGATCCGCGATGTCTTCGAGCGTCGTCGCGTGATATCCCCGCTCCCGAAACGCGCGGAGCGCGGCGTGCAGGATCTCCGCCCGTCGGCGTTCGCGCTTCTCTCGGATGTGGGGCGATTGGGTGGGAGCCCCGGTCATCAGCGACCTCGAAACCTCGAGTTTTAACGTCGGTTAAAAGTTTTAACGATCGGTCAGATAATGTCAAGGGCCCTCCGTCGCGGCGGCCGCACGGGGCGCGCCAACGTCGCGTTAACCCGAGGACCGACATCGGAATGGCAGTGATCTTCACCCGGGGCGCCGCCGCGCCGTGGCGATGACCGCGGCCGCGCTGGGGTGGCTCGATCCATGGACGCTACCGCGCGCCGTGGGTAGCTTGTGCCCGCGCACGCATGACGCGCCGCCGCCGGACCGACTGCGTCCCGCAGGCGGGCGCGTCTCTCATTTTGGAAGGTGTATGAGCAAGCAACGAACCGGGGCGGTGGCGATCCTCTTTGCAGCCGCGGCATGCGGCGGGAAGGAAAGTCCCGCCCTCGCGACGCTCGCCGACAGCGCGAGCTACGCGGTGGGGATGAACATGGGACACTCGCTCCAAGAGGTGCGGGAAGACGTGAACCTCGAGCAGGTCGTTCAGGGTCTGCGCGACCTGGCAGACAAGAAGGACGGGCGGCTCATGCCGGCGGACGCGCAACGCGTCATTCAGGCGTACGGCGGCGAGCTCCAGCAGAAACACGCCGAGCGCCAAAAGGCGCAGGCCGACAGCAACAAGATCGCCGGGGACGCATACCGTGCGGAGAACGCCAAGCACGAGGGCGTGCAGTCGACGGCGAGCGGTTTGCAGTACGAGGTGCTGACCGAGGGCAGCGGGCCACATCCCGCGCCCACGGACACCGTCCAGGTGCACTATCGCGGCACGTTGATCGATGGGAAGGAATTCGACAACTCCTATTCGCGTGGCCAACCGGAGAGGTTTGAGGTCGACGCGGTCGTGCCCGGCTGGAGCGAGGCCTTGCAGCTGATGTCGGTCGGCAGCAAGTACCGAGTCGTCATCCCCCCCGAGCTGGCGTACGGCGTGATGGGCTCGCCGCCCGACATCGGTCCGAATGCCACGCTCATCTTCGAGATGGAGTTGCTCGGTATCGAGCCGCGAGGGCAGTAAGGGCAGTAAGGGCAGTGAGGGCCGAGAACATCCAGGCCCTCGCTGCCCTCTTGCTTGGGCCGAGCCATCCGCTCATCCCGCCTATCCCGCAGCGCTATCCCGCCGTAGTCCCATCCCGTCCATCCCGTCGCTCCGGTAACTTCCATCACCGGCAACAGGGGATCATGCAGCGACGGGGGAGGGGACGATGGGACGGCTGAGGAGCACTGCCTGGTGGCGCGCGGCGGCCGCCGGCGCGCTGACGGTGGTGGCGGTGAATGTGGTGGTGGCGCAGGACGCGGGGCTCGACACCATTCGGGCCGGCCGGTTCGACTTCGGGAAGATGTGGACCTTTGAGCACGCGCCGAGCGCGTACTTCTCGGAGACGTACGGGTTCCACGCCGACTCCGCGTGGTTCGCCACGGTGCGGCTGGCAGCGCTCCGCATTCCGGGCTGCTCGGCGTCGTTCGTGTCGCCGCACGGGTTGCTGGCCACGAATCACCACTGCGTGCGGGGCCGGGTGGCGACGATGTCGCGGCCGGGCGAGTCGCTGCTGGACGACGGGTTCCTGGCGCGGTCCCTCGATGAAGAACGACGGATCCCGGGCTACTACGCCGATCAGTTGATCGCCGCCCTCGATGTCACCGACCTCGTGTTCTCGGCCACGGACTCGGTCCCCGCCGAGCGGCGTGAGGCGGCGCGCCGGACGGCCCTCGACGGCATCCAGGCCGACCTTCGCGCGCGGTACCAGTCGCTTGGCAGCCAGCTGCACGTACAGATCGTCCCGCTCTATCAGGGTGGCCGCTACTCCGCCTACGTGTTCCGCCGCTTCACCGACATCCGGCTGGTGGCGGCGGCGGAGTTGCAGATGGGATTCTTCGGCGGCGACCCCGACAACTTCACCTATCCGCGGCATGCGCTCGACTTCGCGTTTCTCCGTGTGTACGACGAGAGCGGGAAGCCGTTCGAGACCGACACCTACTTTCGGTGGGGCAGTGGGGGGGTGCACGAGGGCGATCCGATCTTCCTCATCGGGAACCCTGGGCCGACGAATCGCCTCAACACCGTGGCACAGCTCGAGTACCAGCGCGACGTCCAGGTGCCCGCGTTGGTCGCGAACCTCGACGAGCGGCTCTCGGCCATGCGCGCCTTCTACGAGGTCGACCCGGCCACCGGCGACGCGATCAATTTGCGGAACCGCATGTTCAGCCTGTCGAACAGCCTCAAAGCCCAGACTGGGCGGCTCGACGGGCTGCGCACGCCCGAGATCATGGCTCGGAAACGGGATGCCGAGCGGCAACTCCGGGCGGCCATCGCCGAGCGTCCCGAGTGGAGCGTGCGCTACGGCGGACTGCTCGACAGCATCGCGACGCTCCAGGCGGCCAAGCGCGCTGTCGGCCCGATGGTCGCGGCGTCCCTCCGCATGACGGACACGTCCTCCGTCTCGGGCTTCGAGCTTCGGCTCTCCGCGTTGGGGGCGTTGCTCTTGGACGGATCCGGGACGGTTGGCATCAAGGGTAGCAAGCCCCCGGCGCTCGAACGCGCCCTCTTGGTGGCCCGACTCGTGGACGTGCGTCGGTACTTAGGGCCGGACCATCCCGTGACTCAGGCGGCCTTGGGTGGGGGCACCCCCGAGGATGCGGCGGCGGCGCTCCTCACGCACTCGGTCCTCGGCGACTCGGCGCGCCTTGCGCGGGCGCTCGCCAGCGGCACCCTACCCGACGCCGATCCGGGCGTCGCCTTCGCGCGGGTCTTCGCAACGGCGTATCGCGATGTGATGCGCCACGTGGATGCCGTGGCGGACCTGGAGAACGCGTTGGCGGCCGAGCTCGGGCGCGCGCGTTACGAGGTATACGGCACCGACGTCCCGCCGGATGCCAGCTCGTCACCGCGGATCACCGATGGGCGGGTGCTTCCGTACGAGTACAACGGCACGCTCGCACCGGTGTACACGACCTTCTATGGGATGTACGAGTTGAACGCCGCCCATGGGCAGAGCAGCGAATGGGCCCTGCCGGAGCGATGGCGCGCGCCCCCCGCCGGGCTGGATCTGGCGACCCCGCTCAACTTCATCTCGACGACGGACAGCTATGGCGGGAACTCGGGATCGCCAGCCATTACGCCGGACCTGCACCTGGTCGGCTTGAACTTCGACCGCAACATCGAGGGGCTGTCGCGCGCGTTCATCTATCTGCCCGAGCGCGGGCGGAACGTGATGGTGGACGTGCGTGCCATCGAAGCGGCCCTGGATCAGGTATACGACCTCGACCGCATCGCGAAGGAGGTGCGGACCGGCAGGCTGTTCGCGACGGAGCGCGAGGCGGACGGCGCGCGGTGAGCGCGACCGCATCGCCGCCGGGCCGCCTCGGGTTGCGCGCTCTCGGAAGCTTCATACCTTCTCTCCACGGAGGGACGAGTTCTTTCGGTCACCCTGCGTGACCGCCCGAGGGAGTCGAACGTGGCCAAGGTCTCCGAACTGAAGGAGCGGGCACGCGCACTCGAGCAAGAGGGTGAGCTCGCCAAGGCGCTAGCCATCTACGGACACATCCTGAAGCACCTCGAAGGGACGCCGGCCCTGATCGCGGAGCTGCCGCTCTACGTCAAGGTGGGTGACCTCGCGGTGAAGCAGGGTGATACGAGCACGGCGGTGTCGAACTACCGCGAAGCCGCGGTGCATTATGCGCGCGCCGGCTCCAGTCGCAGCATCCGGGCGCTGGTGCGCAAGATCCGCGGCGCCGACCCGGCTCAGCAGGCGATCGCGATCGACCTTGGAAACGAGCTGTTGCTGCATGGCCACGCGGCGGCGGCGGCCGAGGTGATTGGCGAATACGCGCGCGAGCAGTCGCGCCAGGACGTCGCGTCCCTCCTGGCCGGGGTCGCGGATGAAGGCAGCGACATCGCTGCTCGGGCGCTGGTGGAGAGCGGCCTCAGTCTGTTGACGGCACGTGCCGGTCCCGCGTCACCGCCACCAGCGCCGGAGCCGCCCCCACCCGCCGCCGCCCCGCCGCCGGACCACGGGATCACGTCGTCCATGGTGGACGCGCTCGGTCGACAGCGTGCGTCCGGAGATGAAGAGCGCGATGTGCTCGGGCTGCCGGATGAGGCGGTGGACGACAAGGGGCCGGCGCCCGGGGTGGCCGATGGGCTGATGTTCCTCTCGATCGAAGACGAGTCCGCCGCCAAAGACGCGGCCGACGCGGAGGAGGAGCGGGCGGAGGAGCAGGCCGCGGAGGATGAGGCGGCGGCCAAAGCGGCGGCGGCCGCTGCTGTGGAGGAAGCGGCGGCGGAAGAAGCGGCGGCGGCGGCGGCGGCGGCTGAACGGGCTCTGGAGGCGGAGGCGGCGGAGCGCCGCGCGGCCGAAGAGTTGGCTGCGCTCGAGGAAGCGCTCACGCGGTCCGAACCTGAACCGGAACCTGAACCGGAACCCGAGCCGGAATCGGAGCCCGAGGCGGTGGCGGCGGAAGCGTCGACGGCGGAACCTGAACCTGGGCGGAAACCGGCGTGGGAGCGGGAGGTAGAGCCCGAACCCGAGCCCGAACCCGAGCCCGAACCTGAGGCTGAGGCTGAGGCTGAGCCTGAGCCTGAGCGTGTCGAGTTGGAGCCGGCGCACGCGAGCGCGAGCCGGACCGAACCCGAGACGCACTGGAGCGGGGGACCACGGGATGCCGAGCCGCCGGCGGTGCCGTCGTCGCGAGCCTCGGGTAGTCACGTGTTAGTGGGTCGGCGGCGCCGCGAAGCGGCATCCAATCGGAAGCCGATGATGATCGTGGCCGCTGTGGTGATCGTGGTGGCGGGAGCGGCGGCCGTGTGGTTTTCCGGGATCCTCTCCGGCGGTGGTGCGGAACCTCCATCCGGACCGGAAACGAGCACGCCCGTACCGGCCATGAGCGACACGGCCGCACAGTCCCCGGATACGGCGCAGTTCGGACCGGTTGGCTTCAACGCGGTGTCGGAGACCGCGCGCGCGGCCCCGCCGCCCGACACGGCGCGGCGCCCGGGTGCCGGCGTGGTGCCCGCCGTGCCCGACAGCCTGATTGCCGTTTTGCCGGATACACGGGAGCTCGCAGTGACTCCCGTGGATACCACTCCCGTGCCGGTCGTGACGCCGCCACCCGCCCCCACGCTCGCGACGATCGTGGTGCCGCCCGGCTACGCGACCGCTCCTGAGATCGTGGTGGTACCGGGCCTCGAGGTGCTGAGCGTCGCCGAGATTGGGGTGGGCGACCACGTCGGGTATTGGGTGGTGCAACGCACGCCCGAGGGCGTCGAATTGTCGATCCGGGCGGTGCCCGGCGGGTTCGGCGCGGACACGGTCGGTACCCGCGGCCTCCGGGTCACGATGGAAGCCGACACCGCCGTTGGGACGCTCCGCTTCTGGAGCTACCAGGTCGCGGCGCGCGCCGTGCTGCCCGCGAACACGCTCTCCACGCTGCTCACCCAGCTCGAACGGAGACGGCCGGTCAACTGATCGGGCACGTCGGACGGGCACCTTGGGGACGCGAACGACGGATACCCCCACACACAACGACATGGTGAGGGCATAGATGGCACACGCAACGACGCAGACCGCCTGTCTGGCGCGCCTCGGCATCGAGGACGTGAACGCGGGCGGGTTCGGTGGGGGCTGGCTCGGCTCCGGGCCGGAGCTGCCGGTGATCACGCCCATCGACGGCTCCCGCATCGCCTCGGTGCGGCAGGTAACCGAGGCGGAGTACGACCGGATCGTCGAACGGGCGCACGCGGCGTTTCTCGCGTGGCGCACCGTGCCCGCGCCCCGGCGCGGCGACCTGATTCGCCGGCTGGCCAATCGGCTGCGTGAGGTGAAGACCGAGCTGGGCGAGCTGGTCACGCTGGAGATGGGGAAGAGTGCGGCCGAGGGGCAGGGCGAAGTGCAGGAGATGATCGATATCTGCGACTTCGCGGTCGGCCTTTCGCGCCAGTTGTACGGTCTCACGATGCAGTCCGAGCGGCCCGATCACCGCATGTACGAACAATGGCACCCGCTCGGTGTGGTCGGGGTGATCAGCGCGTTCAACTTCCCGGTAGCGGTATGGAGCTGGAACACCGCCATCGCGATCGTGTGCGGGGACGCGGTACTCTGGAAACCGGCGAGCAAGACACCGCTCACGGCCATCGCGTGCACGAAGATCGCGCAACACGTCTGCGAGGAGGCGGGCGTGGATCCGGCGCTTTTCTCGCTCACCATCGGGAAGGGCTCGACGGTGGGCGAACGCCTGCTCAAGGACCCGCGGGTCCCGCTCGTCTCGGCCACGGGGAGCTGCCCAGTAGGGCGCCGCGTGGCCGAAGTCGTCGGCACGCGGTTCGGTCGCACGATTCTGGAGCTGGGTGGCAACAACGCCATTGTCGTGACGCCGAGCGCGAATCTCGACCTGGCCCTCCGCGCCATCCTGTTCGGCGCCGTGGGGACGGCGGGGCAGCGCTGCACGACCACGCGCCGCATCATCGTGCACGCGTCCGTGAAGGACGAGCTGGTGCGGCGGCTGGTGCGCGCGTACGAGGGGATCACCATCGGTGATCCGCGGCGGCCCGAGACGGTCATGGGACCGCTCGTCACGACCGACGCGGTGCGGGATCTCCAGCACGCCATCCAGCGGGTCAAGGAGGAAGGCGGGAAGATCCTCTACGGCGGTGACGCGCTGAGCGGCGCCGAGTATCCCGGCGGCCACTACGTGACGCCGTGCGTCGCCGAGGCGAAGAACGAGTTCGCCATCGTGCAGGAGGAGACCTTCGCGCCGATTCTCTACATCATCACGTACGGGAAGAAGACCTCATCGCCGGCGCAGGCGGTGGCGGAGCTGGCCGAGGGCATGGCGATGCACAATGGCGTGCCCCAGGGTCTGTCGTCCGCAATCTTCACCGAGCACGTGCGCGAGATGGAGCTATTCCTGTCCGCGCGCGGCTCCGACTGCGGGATCGCGAACGTCAACATCGGGACGAGCGGGGCCGAGATCGGCGGGGCGTTCGGCGGTGAGAAGGAGACCGGCGGCGGGCGCGAGTCCGGCTCGGACGCGTGGAAAGCCTACATGCGGCGGCAGACGAACACGATCAACTGGAGCACCGAGCTGCCGTTGGCGCAGGGGATCAGGTTTGGATAGGCGGTCAGGCGGTCAGGCGGCTAGAAACGGCCCCAGGGGACGGACCTCTCCCCGGGGCCGTTTCTAACCGCCTAGCCGCCTGACCGCCTGACCGCCTAACCGCCTATCCGCCCTTTCAACTCCTCGATCAGCTCGCCCACCCGCTTGATGGCCGCGCCGTAGGTGGCCCAGTCGCCGGCGCGCTGCGCGTTGGTGGCCCGCTCGTATTCGGTGCCGGCCTCGCGGATCAGCTCGGCGATTCGGCCTGTGGCGCCGGGGCCGGCGCTCGCCGCCGCCGCGGCGATGCGCTGCGGAAGTGCCTGATCGGGTGCCACCGGACCGCCGAACAGGTCGGCCAACCCCTGCTCGAAGGTCTCGGCCATCACCACCCGGTTCTGATGCGCGAGCACGATGCGCTTCAGCTCGGGAATGCGCCCGCCTTCGGCGCGGAGGTAGATGGCCTGCACGTAGAGCAGGGATTCCTCGATCGGAATGACTAACAGGTTCCCGCGGAGCACCTGCGAACCCCGCTGGTCCCACAGCGAGACCTGCTGGGAGATCTCGGTGTTCTGGTTGATCCGGTTCATGATCTGACGCGGTCCGAACACGAGGCTCTGGCGCGGGAACTGATAGACCACCAGCTCGCCGTAGTGGTCGCCGTCCATGCGCGCCACCATCCACGCCGCCAGGTTGTCCTTCCCGCGCGGCGTGAATGGTGTCATGACGATGAACTCTTCCTTGGACCCACCGGGGAGCTTCATCACCATGTGCCGCAGGAATGGATCGCTGTTGCCGTCTTGGCCGGTGACGCTCGTGGGGATCTGCCACTGATCCTCGCGGTGGTAGAAGATGTCCGGCTGCTGCATGTGATACAGCGTATAGAGGGCCGTCTGCACGCGGAAGATGTCGTCCGGATAGCGGAGATGCGCGCGGATGTCGGCGGGCATCTCGCTCATCTGGTGGAAGATGCCGGGGAAGATCTTGGCGTACGTCTGGATGATCGGATCCGTCGGGTCGGCCACGTACGCGGTCACCGTGCCGTCGTACGCATCGATCACCGCCTTCACGCTGTTCCGGAGATAGTTGGTCCCGTCGCCGACGGGTTGCGAGTACGGGTAGCGGGTACTCCGCGTGTACGCGTCGAACATCCACACCAGCCGGCCATCGTCGGTGATCACCAGGCACGGATCGCTATCCCATGTGAGGAAGGGGAGGGCGGTGCGCACGCGGTCGCGGATCTCCCGGTGGTAGAGTACCCGGCTCTCGCCGGTGATGTCGTCGGAGAGGAGGATCTTGGCCGAGCCGAACCGGAGACTGTACAGCAACTTCCGCCAGAGTCCCAGCACCGGAACGCCGCCCTTGCCCTCGTACGTGGTGAACGCATTCTCGTCGCCGGCGGGGTAGTCGAACTCCCGCTGGTGCGTGTCCACGAACACGTAGTCGTTCGAGATCTGGCCGTAGTAGATGCCGGGACGAGTGACCTTGAGCGACACGTGCGAGACGGGCGGCAGGTCCTCGATGAACAGCACCGGCAGGCCTTCCTGCGTCATCTCGTTCACGGGAGTGAGCGCCAGGCCCATGCCATGCGTATACGTGAGGCGCTCGTTGATGAACGAGCGGGCCGGTAGCGCGGCGGGGTTCAGCTCCCGCGCGGAGAGCAGCACCTGTCGGTACACGCCGTCGATCCAGTAGCGGTCGTCATCCACGGCGTCGAAGTCGTAGTAGGTGCGGATGGACTGAATCTGCCCGAACGTCTGGAGCAGCAAATCACGGTCCCACAGCCGGACGTTCCGCATCGTCCCGGCGTTGGCGCGGACGTCGGCCAGCGACAGCGCCCGCTCGCCGGTGAGGTCGCGCACGGTCACGTCATTCAGGTCCCACGCCGCACGCGTGGCGGCGATGTGGTACTCGATCTGTGGGGTCTCGCGCACCAGCTCGTTCGGCGCGACCCCGAACTGCTGCAACGCGCTGGCGGCGCCGGCCCCCGCGATGCTGACGCCCACCGCGAGCACGATGGCGATTACCAGATTCCGCACGAACTGGCGACCGCGGGCGCCCCACAGTACGAGCACCGCGCCCGCGAGAATGACCACCGCGGTGACGCGGAGCGCAGGTGCCGTCACCGCGAGGTCCGTGTAGCTGGCGCCCACCAAGGGTCCGCGGTGGCTATAGACCAGCGACGGCAGGTCCACGAACCAGCGATGCACGGCGACGATCGCGAACAGCGCCGCGATGAGCACCGCCACATGGCGCCGTGCGTCGGGCTCGATGTGCAGCCGGCGGCCGATCATCACGACGTCGCGCCGGATGAGGTAGAGCGGCGCCACGAACAGCAGGCTCACGATGACCAGGCCCAGGAGCCAATCCAGCAACCCGGCGACGGCGGGGAGGGTGAACACGTAGTAGCCCACGTCGTGCCCGAACACGGGATCGGTGACGCCGAAGGGCGTGCGGGCGAGAAACGCGCGCAGCGTCAGCCAGTTGGTCACGGCGGAAGCGCCAAACGGGAAGGCCAGAATCAGCGCGAGCGGCATGCTCAGCCGGCGCAGCAGCCCGTAGACGTCGGCGCCGCGGTTGCTATTCCCGATGCGCACGATCACGGGATCGGGCACCACGCCGCGCTGGGCGACACGCAGGTTGATCCAGAGGATCACGAAGGCCGCCGCGCCGAACCCGACACCTAGGCCGATCTTGGTCAGCAGGCGCGTGGTGAACACCGTCCCGAAGTCCATCTGGCGGAACCAGTACCAGTCGGTCACGAACTCCGCGAACGCGGGGATGGCGGCCAAAGCCAGCAGGACGAGGGCGAGGGTAACGAGAACCAGCGGCGCGGCGGTGGTGCGTTTCATCGGGGACCGACTCCGTGAGAGCTAGGCAACACAGACAACATAGACGGCCGGACGCCAACATGCTGAGATGCTCGCCGCCGCGAGCCCTCACCCCTGTCCCCTCTCCGCAAAGCGGAGAGGGGGACGTTGGGATGGGGCGTGGTGAGCGTGAGAGAAGACGAGGGGCGCCGAGTGGATCGACGGCGTTCGTGGCGTGAGGTTCCGGCGTCCGGTCGCTTGGTGGTGCGGCAGGGCAGGATGTCGCCCGTTATCCCGTTATCCCGTCATCCCGTTTGTCATCCGCCATGATCCACCGTGCGGTGGCCTGTTGCGTGGCGAGCGAAACGAGACAGTAGCTCGCGAACCAGTAGAAGCCCGGCCCGAAGGTCGCCGTGAAGACGGCGGGTTGCGGGACAAAGCCTGGACCCGGCGCCGTCTGGCTGGCGCGCGCGGCGAGGTACGCGATGAACAGGGCCACAGCGAACACGTCCGCCATGGACCACTTGGCGATCAGTTCGACGAAGTGGAGCGTGCGTTTCCGCCGCAGGCGGTCGCGATGGAAGACGGCCCACATCACGAGGCTTGCCTTGGTGAAGGGCACGAGCACACTGAACAGGAGGATCAACGAGGCCGCGATGGGGCTCCCTACGCGGTACAGATGCCGCACGGAACCCAGGATACTGCGCGTTTGCTGGTAGATCTCGATCTCCGGACCCGCCGCGAGCTGCCGGCTCAGTTGACCGCCCAGCTGCATCACCAGCGCACCCTTGAGACCCATGGGCGACGCGTCGAGCATGGGAAGCAGGGCCGGATTGAGCATCGGACGGAGCTGCGCGATCGCGTCGTCCGAGAGTCCCTGGTTCAGCAGCTGCGGCGCGAGAGACGCGACGCCCGCTGGATCGAGCGTGCCGCGCAAGGTGATGACCGGCGCGATCAGCCCGGGAATGAGCAGGGAAACCGAGATCAGCAGGCCGGCGAGGGCGAGGGAACGGCGATTGACGATAGTGGGCATGAAGACGCGAGTCTACTCCGGGCTCCCGCTAGGAGCAAGGTCGCCGCTATCCGTGTTTCTCCCTGCACCGGTCCACGCGACGACGCAGACGCGAGCCGGCTGCCGCCCCACCGGTCCCGTCACGGAATTGGCCGCTCCACCGCCGCCACCCGACCATCCGCCTGCACCACGAGCAGCTGCGACCCGCGCACCGCGAGCCCGCTGGAATGCTCGATGCCCGGCACCGCGTACGCGGCGCGCACGGTTTCCGCCTGGAGGTCAATGACTAGCAGTGTGGAATACGCCGCGCTGAAGGCGTAGAGGTACCCATCGGCCACCGCGGCGCCCGTGACCACGTACTCCGCCAGACCGCGTCCCGGGCCGCTCGGCGTGAGGCCGTCCGCGAGGCGTGGCACGAACTCGGAAGCCAGCAGGAAGTCCGCGCGGGCAAAGCGCGACACCACGAACCGCCGCTGCCGTGGAGACGGCACCGCCACCGTGATCAGCTCGTCCGCCGACGGGTCGTACGCGAGCGACAGGACGTACATCTGGCGCGCCCGCACCGTGGCAAAGCGCCCCAGTCGCAGCTCGGTCACCCCACCGCCGGTCTCGAGAAAATGCCGCCACTCAGCGTTGGCATCGGCGTCGGGATCGGGCCGTAGCAACGCGTAACTCTTGTTCGTCGAGAGCACCGCAAGCGTGTCGCCCAGGAACGCGGCACCCGCGAGCGGGGTGAGATCGATGCTGTACCCGGGGTCGAGCACCACGTGGTGCTCGACGTTGGAGAGGGCGCTGTCCAACAGGTAGACGCCGTAGTGGTCGGTGACGGCGAGATACCTCACCCCCTGTCCTCCTGTAGTCCTCACCCCCTGTCCCCCTCTCCCTTCGGGCGAGGAGGGACTTACGGGGAGATCGGGGAGACTTGCGGCCAGGTCCGTGAGCTCCCCGTTGAGTCGCGCGGTGATGCGCTCCCATCTCGACACGGCGAGCGTCGGCAGGTTCGCCAGCGGTCCGTGCGCGGGGTCGGGGTCCTCGGCGTCGGGATTCGGCGTCGGGATGGTCCAGGATCCGCGGAGCGACATGCGTCCTTCCAGCTCCTCGTTCATCCAGACCCAGTGGCGCGGATTGAGCGAGATCCGGACCGGATCGGCTTGACCGATGAATGGCGGTGGCCCCGTGGAGATGAACGCCTGCACCGCGTTCCCGGCGACGGCCACCACGAAGAGCCCCATCGCGAAGCGGCCGGTGCGGCCGGGGTCGCGGGTCTCCCCCTCGGAGAAGCCCTCTCGCAGGAGCAGCATCAACACGCCGATCACACCCAGGACGATCCAGTGGATGAACCACGACCAGGCATAGGTGTGGACCCCCAGGATCGACGTGCTGAACCCCTGGCCCACGTCGCGTGCCAGGTGGAGGCCCGAGTGGCGGAGCGCCATGAAGACGCCCCAGGCGCCGAGCAGGACGGCCATGGCGAGATAGCGGGGGCGGGGTCCGTAGCGCAGGACGAAGAGTCCGACCAGCGCGATCAGGATCATCGACGTGCGTTGCGCCCAGCAGAGGATACAGGGCGAGTCGCCGTGCACCACACCGAGCCAGAGCGCCCCGCCCACCGGGCCCACGATCAGAACGATCACCACCCAGGCGAGAACGAGCCGCAGCCGATCCTGGGACAGCGCCATCACAGGTTCACGCCCGGTACGAACGACGTGTGGGTGCCGATGAGGAACAGCAGCACCATCAGCAGGCAGCTCACGACGAGCAGCCGGAACGCCAGCCGCTCGCGCTCGGGTCGGCGCCACACGAGCCACCCGACCACGAGAATGACGAGGAAATTCAGGAATTCCATTGTGGGAAGAATCGTTCGGCGTTCAGGGGGGCCGCAAGAGGGGGCGGGCGGGGCAGACGACGATGGCAGAAACCGTTCACAATCTGCGACCTGCGATCTACAATTGGATGTCTCCCCCGGGATCCCGCCGCTTCAACCGCTCGAGCCGCGCGCGCGCATGGTCCATCCGCCGGCGCTCCTCGGTCTCATCGCGCTCCGCGCTCGGCCACTCGGGGTGGCCGCGACCGTCGACGGTCACTCGTAGCACCATTCCCTCCCGGACGCGGAAGGGCAGGGACGTCTTCGGTACATCCACCTGCTCGCCGTCATCGGTCACGAGAACTGCGACGTGACCCTCCAACCGATCCACGACGTACAACCTGGAGCCTGCCGTCATCGCGCCTCCGGTGGTGGGAACGTCCGACTGGCGGGGCGGCCGTCCGGGCCGCGATAAGTGACGGTGAACGATCCATCCCGCCGACCCTCGACGAGAATGCGGCCCTGGAGATCGGTGCGGTAGATGGACTCGGCGTAGCGCCCGTAGTAGCGGAGGGCCGTGGGGCTCGGGTGACCGTACGGGTTGTGCACCCCGACGGAGATGACGACGACGCGCGGCCGCGTGGCCTGCACCCACCCGGGAGATACGCCATTCCGCGCTCCGTGGTGCGAGGCCTTGAGCACCGTCACAGGCGGCACGCCGAGCCTCAGGAAATGCCGCAGCTCATCCTGCTCCGCGTCACCCACCAGCAGCGCGCGGAAGGTCCCGTACTCGAGCACCAGGCCCACCGACGCGTTGTTCTGGCCCTCGGCATCCGATGGTGGCGGCAGCACCCGCAACGTCACGCTGCCGAGCGTGATGGTTCGCGCCGCGGCCTCGAGGTACTGCGCGCCCGAGCGCTCCACGGTCTCCATCAGATGACGGTAGGTCTCCGTCGTGTGTGGGCGGCCGTTGTCGAGGTAGGCGCGGACGTGCAGCGCTTGGAATACGGCCGCGAGACCGCCCGTGTGGTCCGCGTCGGCGTGCGTGGCGACCACGAGGTCCAGCGTATCGACGCCCGCGGCGCGCAACGCGGTGGCGACGTCAGTCCGGCTCCGCCCGCCGTCCACAAGAACCCGCTTTCCCTCGGGTGACACGATCAGCGTCGCGTCCCCCTGCCCGACATCCAGGAACTGCAGCCGCACTGCCGCCGAGTCCGGCGGGGTGAGCAGCGTGACGAAGAGAACGATCCAGGTGATCATGGAGTTGCAGCGGAGGACATAGGGGAAGATGCGCGGTCTCCCAGCGTTGCGCGACCTCCCGCGTCTGTGCAGAACCCCCTCTCCACAGGGTGGAGAGGGGGCGGGTGAGGGTTAGCTCGCCATCCGCGGCGCCCGCCGCGTGAGCGGCGCGCGGCCTCGCCCGCGGGGCTCGTGTCCCCGCAGCACCACGCGCAAGACACCGGTCTCGAGGTCCACGTCCCAGAGGGTCACGTAGGGCCGCATGAACTCGTCGATGTCGTCGGCGGTGAGACTGTCGGGTGTGGCGTCGAGAAACACGAGCACGCGGTGCCGGGCTTCTTCGAACGTCGTGCCCCGTTGGTTGGCGGCGATCCGGAGGGCAACCGGGTCGTGCAACAACCGGTGGACACTTCCCTGCGTCACGTCGAGCAGGCGCTGCATGAAGTCCCCTACCTCCACCTTCCCCCGTTTCGCCCGCCGCTCCAGTTCCTCGGCAGTGGTGGGCTCGCAGAACGCGAACAGCAGGCGGCGGACCGCGGCGCCCGGGGCCGCCGGCGACTCGGGCGCCGCAGCCGCGCGCTCGGCGCTGGCGCCGGTCGCGAGATCGGTGCGGCCCAACCCCAAAAACCGCGTCATCTTCTCATACACGTCGGTGCGCCCCGGCAGGGGGGGGCGCTGCGTGCCGTCCATCAATTTGAGGATGTATTCGGTGGGAACCTGCGCGGCCTCGGCCAGCTGTTCTGGAGAACGGTTGGTTTCCTTCAGCCGTCGTTTGAGCAACTGGCCGACGCTCGTGACGTGCGCCAAACTGCCTCCCCGATTCAAGTGTAGGACGGGACGAAGGCCTTGACGCCCTGGTCCCGACGTGCATCGGCCGGCCTAACGCCGCCCGCAGAGCCCGACGTGTCGGCCGCCCGCAAGCACAATCCGGACGACCCGTCAACGGTGCAATCCTTCGTCACACCCTCATGCAGAGGATAATGGACATCCCCAAGGAGGGCCCCGCCGAGCGTCAGCGCCCTCGGCGACGCTCACCCGTTGGGTGCAGCTTGCCATCCACGATCTGCCGGCCGAACTCGAGGCAGTTCCGGATGGCGAGTTCCTCGCTCTTGTAGGTATTCGGTGCGCGGCAGCGTCGTACGCCTGTGCGCCTGCCGACCGGCGTGATGTGCACCGCCAGCGACCAGCCGGCCGGCTTTTCCCGCAACCGCGTCACGGGCTCGATCACATAGCCATTGTACTCGATCGTGTTGGACAATCGGTCCTCCTCAGACTGTGGGAAGTGGGACGTGATGGCACCGAGGCCCCCGCATGGGGTCCCAGTTCCAGATCCTCAGTACCCAACCAGCGTCCCTGGCTTCGGGCGAGCGCGCACCGCGCCGCCTTCCGCCGAATCCCTGCCCGCGCCTCAGCGCAGGGGGATCACCCAATCGTAGGACAAGTCCACATGCGGTTTCGCATTCGCCGGGTCCGGCGCGTAGAGACGCACCACCCGCGCGGTCATCGACATCAACTTGCCCTCATACACGGTTTTGTTGTTCAACCAGTCCACCCTGACACCCGTGCTCTTCTTGACCATGAACCGCCGCATGTCATCGCTCTCTGTCGCCCCGTGAGGCGGCACCGGCGTCTGAACCGGAGATCCCGTCCCGATCGATTCGGGTGGTCCCCGATTCCCCTCGACTCACTCGGCCGGGCCGCCCCCGAGCTTCGTGACGTTCTCGGCCGCCGGCCCCTTGGCGCCTTGCACGAGGTCAAACTCCACCCGCTCGCCTTCCGCCAGCGACCGGTAGCCGCCGGCTTGAATGGCGGAGTGATGCACGAAGCAGTCCTTCTGCCCCGCGTCGTCCGGCGTGATGAAGCCGAACCCCTTGGTGTCGTTGAACCACTTCACTTTTCCGGTGATTCGCATTGCGGACTCCCTAAAGTCATGTAGTCGGAGTGCGGCAATGCCGTAGCTCTCGACGATCCGTTCCGCGCGGGGCATGCCCCCGCGGGCACCTGCGTGCGGGCCGCGGATGCCCGCGTCGCACTCATCGAATGAGCCGTCTCCTTGAAAGGAGAAAGGCGGGACCAGCGCCTCGTGGGTGTGGGTCCCGCCCGTCACTCGCTCGTTGTCGGCAGCGTTGCGTGGGCGCTACCTAACCGATGAATTATAACCGGGGACCCATGGTTCCGGCAACACGATGCGTGGTTCCCCCCCGCGGTCGGGGTCTCGAGCGGGCCACGGTCTCGGCTACCGCCCAACGCCTAGAACCGGACGCTTAAGTCCCACCCGCCCGGGCGCCACCACGGCTCCGACCAGAGCGCCCGTGCCGACCGCATGCCCGTGCACCCAGAGTGAGTCCACCCGTTCCGCCTGGAACGGCGTCTCCGCTTGCGCGAACACGCCGGCCACCGAGTCGCGCGGCGCGTAGCCGAGCCGCGTCACGAACCGCAAGCCACCGACCGTCTTCACCCGCACCGCCTGCCCCGGCTCGAGGTCGCCGAAGGTACACTCCGCCTTCTGCATTCTCACTCCGCGTCTTCACGTTCCATTCTTCATTCTCCGCTTCCCTCCCTAGCGCCAACGGGTCCCGCGGCACAGAGTTGGAGGCACAAATCCCATCACGATGCTGTCCAAGGAGGAGAACGTGCGGATCGTAGGGACACACCGTTTCGAGGCTGCCATGGGGCTCGTCACGCTGATGATGATGGCGTCCCTCGGCAGGCTCGAGGCGCAGTCGGCTTCCTATCTGGACTTCACCGGACTCACGCGCGAGCTCCGGTCGCTGGTAAGCAACTCCAATCTGGCGACCATGCGGTCGCTCGGGAAATCGCATGAGGGTCGGGACATCTGGCTCGTCGAGATCGGCAGCCGTTCCGGGGCGCCCGTGGACACTCGGCCGGGGCTGTTGATCGTGGGGAACCTGACGGGCGACCACCTGGTCGGAAGCGCGCTGGCGTTGGAGACCATCCGCCATCTGCTCTCGACCGGAAGCGGCGACACGAGCCTCGCGGGCGTGCTCGCTGAAAGCGTGGTGTACGTCGTCCCGCGCCTCAATCCCGACGGCGCCGAGGCCATGTTCACCGCGGTGAAGACGGACCGCCGGGGGAACGGACTCGCCTTCGACGACGACAACGACGGACGCATCGACGAGGATCCGCCCGAGGACCTGAATGGCGACTTCATGATCACGGTGATGCGGAAGCTGGACCCGTCGGGCGCGTACATCGTGAACCCGGCCGAGCCGCGTTTGATGAAGAAAGCCGATCCGAGTCAGGGGGAGGTCGGCGCGTACAAGCTGTACGTCGAGGGGCGGGATACCGATGGCGACGGGTTCCTGAACGAGGACGGCCCGGGCGGCGTGGATCTGGACCGCAACTTCCAGCACGCGTATCCCTACTGGCAGCGGGACGCGGGCCCGAACATGGTGAGCGAGCCGGAGAGCCGGGCGTTGATGGACTTCGTGGTGGCGCACCGGAACATTGGCGCGATGCTCACCTACGGGCTGTCGGACAATCTCGTGACCCCGCCGGACGCACGTGGGAACCTGGCGGACGCCACCACGCTCGATCTGCCGGCGTTCGCCCTGGCGTCCAACGCGGACGTCTTCTCCAAGGGTGTGTTCCAGGATCAACGTGGGGGCTTTGGCTTCGGTGGGTTCGGGTTCGGTCGTGGTGGTGGCGGCGGCCCGCGCCTGCGGGGCGCGCAGCCGGGCCGGGACAACGACCCCAACTCGGGCCGCCGGCCGGCCACCACGGTGAACGGCGCGGACCTCAAGTACTTCGCGGCCGTCTCCAAGGCGTACAAGGAGATCACCGGCGTCACGAAGGTCGGCGTCAACCGCGCGGCCGAGGGCGCGTTCTTCCAGTACGGTTACTTCCAGTTCGGCGTGCCGTCGTTCAGCACCGAGGGGTGGGGACTGCCGCATGCGGCGGGCGCTGACTCCGCCGCTCCGCCGCGCGGCGCGCCCGGCGGCGCGAGACCGGCCGGCCGGCCGGGAGCGGCGCCTGGAGGGCGGACGGGATCCGCGCAGCCCGGCGCCGACGCCACGATTCTCGCGGCCTTCGACGCCGCGGGCATCGACACGTTCGTGAACTGGACCACGTTCAACCATCCTGACCTCGGTGAGGTCGAGATCGGCGGGTTCCGGCCCTACGCGGTCGAGAATCCTCCGGCGGCGGAGCTAGCGGACCTGGGGAAATCGCACGCCGCGTTCGCGGTACGGCTCGCCTCGCTCCTGCCGCGCGTGCACTTCGTCTCGACGTCGGTGAAGAACGAGGGCGGGGGGGTGTTCACCGTCACGGCCGTGGTCGAGAACGCCGGGTATTTCCCGACCTCGCTGCAACACGGGATCGTGTCCCGATCGGTGGAGCCGACGACGGTGCAGATCCAGGTGCCGCCCGAGGCGGTGCTCACCGGCGACGACAAGACGGCCACGGTGCCGCGACTCGATGGCTCGGGCGGTCGCCGGAAGTTCACGTGGGTGATCAAGGGCCAGCAGGGGTCGTCCATCCAGTTACGCGTGCTGGCCCAGAAGGGTGGGACCGACACCGCCACCGTGAGGCTGAGGTAGACATGACAAGGCAAACGACGAAGCGACTGGCGATGGCGGTGCTGTTCGTGGCAGCCGCGGTCGCGGCGGCCCCCCGGATGTCCGCCCAGCAGACACCCAAGCGCGGCTCGGATCCGGAGCACACGCTGCCGCTCACGTGGGACCGCTGGCTGGATCACCACGAGATCGGCGAGCGGCTCAAGCTGATGGAAAAGACGTGGCCCCAGTTCTTGAAGCTCCAGGCGGTGGGGAAGAGCTACGAGGGCCGCGAGATGTGGGTGATGACCATCAACAACCCGAAAACCGGGAACGAGATGGACAAGGCCGCGATGTACATCGAGGCCAACGTGCATGGGAACGAGATCCAGGGCGCCGAGGTCACGCTGTACACGATCTGGTACCTGATGGAGAACTACGGCCGGATCGACGACGTGACCAAGCTGGTGGACGAGCGGGTGTTCTACATCGTGCCGACCGTGAATCCCGACGGCCGGGATTTCTTCCTCGACGAAGCCGGGTCGAGCGCCCGGAGCGGGCACATGCCCGTGGACGACGACGGCGACGGCGTGGCCGACGAAGACGGCCCGGACGACCTGAACGGCGACGGCGTGATCGAGCAGATCCGGAAGTACGTCCCCGGGCAGGGGGACTATCGCATCAGCCACGACGACCCACGCATCATGGAGCGGGTACCGCCGGGTGAGAAAGGCGACTGGGTGCTGCTGGGGAGCGAGGGGATCGACAACGACGGCGACGGCCGAGTGAACGAGGATCCGCCCGGCGGCTACGACCCCAACCGCAACTACGCGTCCGACTGGCAGCCCAACTACATCCAGGGCGGTTCCATGGACTATCCGTTCCAGCTCCCGGAAGCGCGGGCGCTGAACGACTTCATGGTCGCCCATCCCAACATTGCCGGGATGCAGAGCTACCATAACTCCGGCGGCATGATTCTCCGCGGCCCGGGCATGGCATGGTATGGGGACTACCCGCCGGGCGACATCCGCGTGTACGACGAGATCGGAGAGACCGGCGAGCGCCTGCTCCCGTACTACAACTATCTCGTGATCTGGCGAGGGCTCTATACCGTGCACGGCGGGTCCATCGATTGGACCAACGACGGGTTGGGCATCATCTCGTTCTCGAACGAGCTGTGGAACGGAGGCCAGTACTTCAACAGCCCGCTGCTCCAGAAGCAGCAGGAAGATCCGAGCTCGCCCATCGCGGGACAGAAGGGCCGCTACTTCTTCGACGACTGGCTGGAGCTGGGCGACGAGTTCGTGGAGTGGAAGCCGTTCGACCACCCGCAGTACGGCGCGGTGGAGGTCGGCGGCTGGAAGAAGCTCTCCGGCCGAGTGAACCCGCGGTTCATGAGCATGGAGCTGTTCCACCGGAACATGGCGTTCACCCTCTACCATGCGGCCTCGATGCCGCTGATGGCCATTGGGAACCCCACCGTGGAGCGCATGGGTGGAAACACGTTTCGGGTGCGGGTGGACATCAGGAACGAGCGTCTGATTCCCACGATCACCGAGCGGGCCAGACGGAACAACGTCGTGCGGCCGGACCTCCTGACCGTGGCAGGGAACGTCGAGGTCGTCGCGGCGGGCTGGGTGCCCGACAAGTTCCGTCCCGGCCCGACGGAGATGATCGATCAAAAGGAGCTGAAGCGCATCCTGATCCGGAGTGGACAACCGGGCCGGACCACCAAGACCATCGAATACCTGGTGCGCGGCAGCGGCGCGATGACGGTGCGCTACTCGTCGCTCAAGGGGGGGACGGTGTCTACGACGGTGCAGTTGCGCTGAGAGGACGTGAAACGTGAAACGTGAAACGAACGGCGGCACTCGTTTCACATTTCACTCTCGTTCCGTGCAGTGTTTGCCGTTTGGGGCTTGCCGCAACGAGGTTCATCCTGTTCTCACCCCCACTTCAGGCTGGGGGTCGCAGTATGGACCCAATGACTCGTGTCCTGGTCCTCGTGGGGTTCGCCGTGGTCGCGGGAGGAGTGGCCCCGCAGGCGCGCGCGCAGGACGCCACGGCCCCGTCGGTCGGGAGCCGCATCCGGGTGCATGCCCCACCGCTCTTGCCGGACACCGCCGTCGGTGTCGTCCTGGGCTATGCGTCCGAGACCCTCACGCTTCGTCGCTCGGACACCGGTGATACCGTTGCCGTCCCATACGCGGCCATCGCGTGCCTCCAGGTCCGCCGCGTCCGCGGGCGTGTGCTTCAGGGGCTTGCGGCAGGGCTGGCGCTTGGTGGCGCCTTCGGCGCCGTCAACACCGCGCTGGGCCCCGGCTGCGGGGCGCACCAATGCCAGGCGGACCGCAAGCCGGTCGTCCAGGGGATGGCGGAACTCGGCGTTGCCGGCGGGGTCGTGGGATTGGTCATCGGCGCCCTGGCCAGCACGGGAGGGTGGGAAACCGTTCCGGTGTCCTGCTTGCGCCCGGGGGAGTTCCCGGGGACGCCGTGAAACGGGAAATGGCACCGCCGCTCTTTTCACTCTTCACTATCTAGAAACGCGGCGCACCTCCAGCACGGCCAATACCGGCCGATGATCCGACGCCACGCGTTCATCGATGACGCGGTACTCGAGTAACCGGAATCGGGTGGCCGGGCGGTAGAGCACGAAGTCGATCTCCCGCGCGGGGTTGTCCGCGGGGAAGGTGAAGTGCGCGTCCGCCGGTTTCCGCGGTAGGGTCCAGTGCCGGCTCAACAGCTCGAGCACGCTGCCGCCGGGCTGGGAGTTGAAGTCTCCCACGAGCAGGACCGGCCGCGTCTCCTTGGCGAAGATCTGCACCAGGCGGTGCGCCTGGGCGAGCCGCTCGTCCGCCGTCCGATAGAGGTGAATGTCCACGAACACGAGCGCCGGCACCGACGGCTTCGGGCGAATGCGAGCCGCGAGCGCCGAGCGGGGCTCCTCGCCCTCCGGGAGCACGTGGGTGGTGGAATCCAGAATCGGTGTGGCCGACAGGATCGCCATGCCGTACTGCCCGCCGCGGTAGTCCATGAACTTGCCGAACGCGTGGTAGGGCAGCCCGGTCAGCTCGGCCAACGCGCTCGGCTGGTCCACCCCACCGGTGCGCTCGGTTCGGACGTCGATCTCCTGGAGCAGGACGACGTCCGGCCTCTGCGCCACGATCACCGCGGCGGCGCGTCTCAGGTCGAGGCTGTCGTCCATGCCGGCGCCGTGCCGGATGTTGTAGGAGAGCACGCGGACGGTGTCCTGCGCGGCCAGCCCCAGTGGGGCGAGGAGAGACACGAGCGACAGAACCAGCGCAGCACGGCGCGTATAGGCAGCACGATGACGACGAGCCACGGCAGCTACGAGAATCCCAGCAGCCACGAAAGCCTCCCGATGGGTCACCTGCCCGTCCTAGCGCCGGTTTACCGGCAGATAGCCGAGCCACGAGTTCACTCGTGGATTACCCAAGGTCCGATAGCCCGGTTCGTTCACGTGCGAGCCTCTTTATCGTCCCGACCCCCCTTCGCCACCAACCGACTCAGCCACCACAACCCGACCGCCGCAACCAGCCCCACCAGGCTCTTCCCCTCAAACCGTTCCAAGTCGCTCAGCACGCCGAACGCTACGAAGAACGCCAGCACTCCCGCCACCAGCGCCACGCGATGGCGGTCGTCCCACGCGAGCGTGTTCCCGGACCAACGGAGCAGCAAGGCGAGCGACACACCGTCCATCAGCAGCAGCGCGAGCACCGTGAACACGAGGGGAGGCAGGATCCGTTGTTCCGGCAGCAGGAACACGATGGCGAAGACGACGGTGGTGTTCAGCGCACCGAGGATCAGGAATCGGCGCGGCCGAGGAACCGCGCGCTCGACTGCTTCCGCGGCGTGCGCCGGCGCAAGGCGCGCCGCGACGATGAGCGCGACGATTGCCACGCCGGTTCCGATCCACAAGGCGCGGGACGGCACGTAGAGCGGGTGATCGGCTCTGGCGAGTAGGGAGAGCACCGGGGCCCAGAGCGCCAGCACGAGGCCGCACGACGCGGCCTGTCCGTTGGTGAGCCACCGCTCGCGCCGACGCTCGCGGTAGATCACCTCCGCCAGGAGGACGCTCGCAGCGATGCTGACGGTGACGTGGAAGTGGAGCAGCACGAAACCGTACGTCCAGTTGATCCCCGCCGCATGGTTGTACGGGCCCACGGCTCCCAGCTCGCTCCATTGCGGGTCGAACAGCGCGCGCGAGACGATGCCTTCCTCGTAGAGCGCATACGCGACGCCCAGGAGGAGCAAGCTGAGCCATCCCTTCCCCCAGCGCCGAGTCGCTTCGCGGCAGAGCAGGGCGCCACAGCCGTACGGCAGGGCCATGGCGAGGAACACGATCGGATTGAAGAACTGGAGCGGGGTCTGGTGTCCCGACACCAGCTCGCCCAGCACCGGAGCGAGGAAGAGGAGGGCGACGCCGGGCGCGACGCGCCGCATGCCAGGTGCGAGTCCCCGTTGCCTACGGGACGCGGGGGGCGCGCTGACCGCGGACCTCGAGCGCGACCGTCCTCCCGTCCTGCCGAATCACCGTGACCCGCGTACCGTCGTCGCGATCGAAGAACACCTCGGCGGACTCGGGCATCAGCTCGAGGTGCTGGTCACCGGGCAACATCACGATCAGTCGGTTCGCGCCGGCGGTGATCGAGACCACGCCCATGCCGGGTACGTCGTAGCGCCCCGCCATCTCCTGGAGCACGGCGGGGTCGAGCTGCGCGACGCCGCGCTCCACCGGCCCGAGAATCGGCCAACCGTACTCCGCGGCTACGGTGGCGACGATCTCGTCGGCCAACGAGCTGCCACGATCCGAGTTGGTCATCACCGCGACGCCCGCGGAGCCGTCGAGGAACACGAGCAGGGTGCAGCGGAATCCTTCGTTGGCGCCGCCGTGGCCGAACGTGAGTCCGTCCTCGGGGAGCCCGGGTCCGAGCCCCCAGTGGTGCTCGTCCGCCGCGAGCATCTGCCTGGCGATGGCCGGCGAGAGCGGCCCGCCCTCACCGCCGGCGTACGCCCGCTGGATCGCGAGGCCCCACGTGAGGAGGTCGGTGGGCGTGGTCCACAAGCCGGCCGCCGCCTGCTCGGGGTACACGTGCCAGTTCTCTTCGACCGCGTCGCCGCCTGCGCGGTAGCCCGTGGCGGCCTCATTCCACCGAGCCTCCGGGAGCGGCTGCTCGTAGGTGCTGAGCGCCATGCCGACGGGCGCGAGCACGCGCTCCTGCATCAGGTCCGCGAACGGTTTGCCCGTGACGTCCATCAGCAGTTGCTGCATCACCGTGTAGCCGCCGCCCGAGTAGCTGAACGCGCTCCCCGGCAGCGCGGCCACGCGCACGGGCGGCGTATTCCCCTTGCCGTCCAGCACGCCGGCCGCCGAGGGACGCTCGGCGCTCCGCGCGTAGCCGGGGAAGCCGTGCACGGTGAAGCCGGCCGTGTGGGTCACGATCCGACGCAGCGTGACGGGTGCCTGCCGAGTGAAGGCGTTCGCGGGCACCTGCCAGCTGGTGAGATACGTGTTGACGTCGGTGTCGAGTTCGAGACGGCCCTCCTGCACGAGGGTCAGCATGGCGGTCGCCGCTACGGGCTTGCTGATGGACGCGGCCTGGAACAGGGTCGTGGGCGTGGCCGGGCGCAGCATGGCCACGTCCGCCATGCCCCACGCCTTGGCCCACGCCACCTTCCCATCCACGATCACGGCCACGCTCACCGCCGGCACGTCGAAGTGTGCCATCCGCTCGGCCAGCGTGCGGTGCTCGAGCGGCTCGCCCCGGATCCGGAACCGTGGGAGGACCTGCCGCTCGAGGTGGGCGGCGTGATCGATCGCTTGACCGACGGCGGTCCCGCCGCCAAAGGCGACGAAGGCGATGCACAGAGCGAGCGTGCGGAGTTTCACGGTGCAACCTCGATTGAGATATCGGGCAGAGCAGGGAATCTGCGACGGCAACCCGGGACTCGCCAATCATCGGCAGCACCCCGTGGACCTCCGCGGTACCGTGGGCATCTGGCGCTGGCGCTACTCCTTTGTCGTGCTCGCCGGCCGCCAGCGCCGCCGCCTTTCGCGGCTCGAGTACGAGATCTCCCGCTGGGTGGCCGCGTCCGCGGTCGGCATCTCCCTGTTCGTCTCCATCCTGACCGGTCTCCTGGTGCTGTACTTGCTCAAGTCCGCGCTGGGAATCGATATCCTTCCCAACACCTCGCTGGGGATCTGGGATTGGTTCAAGCGCCACGTGTTCTAACGGAACGTGAAAGGAAAGCCGAGAGCCGAGAGCCGAAAGCCGCGAGCCGCACTATCTTCGCCGGCAATCGGCAATCGGCAATCGGCAATCGGCAATCGGCAATCGGCAATCGGCAATCGGCAATCGGCAATCGGCAATCGGCAATCAGCAATCGGCAATCAGCAATCGGCCAACCGGGACTTGCCCCCCAGCCGATCCGCTCCCACGTTCCATAGAGCCCCTAGGGAAGGGAATGGGGATGCCGCCGGTCGCAGAGACGGTCGTTCCGACGAACTACTGGCACACACTCGACGACGGTCGCGTGCAATGCGACGTGTGCCCGCGCGCCTGCAAGCTCCGCGAGGGTCAGCGCGGGCTCTGCTTCGTGCGCGCGCGCGCGAGCGATGCCATCGTCCTCACGACCTACGGCCGGTCGAGCGGGTTCTGCGTGGATCCCATCGAGAAGAAGCCGCTCAACCACTACCTGCCCGGGACGCCCATCCTCTCGTTCGGCACGGCGGGGTGTAACCTGGCGTGCCGCTTCTGCCAGAACTGGGACATCAGCAAGTCGCGCGAGATCGACACGCTGGCCGACGCCGCGTCGCCCGAACGCATCGCGGAAGCGGCCGCCGCGTACGGGTGCCGCAGCGTGGCGTTCACCTACAACGACCCGGTGATCTTCCACGAGTACGCCATCGACGTGGCTGAGGCGTGCCACGAGCACGGCATCCGCTCCGTGGCGGTGACGGCGGGCTATCAGTGCGCCGAGCCGCGGGCCGAGTTCTATCGGCACATGGACGCGGCCAACGTGGACCTCAAGGGCTTCACCGAGCGGTTCTACCACGAGCTGTGCGCCGGACGGCTGGCGCCCGTGCTCGAGACGCTCCAGTACCTGCGCCACGAGACGTCCGTGTGGTTCGAGATCACCACGCTGCTCATTCCTGGCCAAAACGACGGCGACGCCGAGTTGCAAGCGCTCACGGAATGGGTGATGGAGAAGCTGGGGCCGGACGTGCCGGTCCACTTCACCGCCTTCCACCCCGATTGGAGGATGGTGGACGTGCCGCCGACCCCAGCCGCGACGCTGCGGCGCGCGCGGCGCATCGGGCTCGCCAACGGGCTGCGCCACGTCTATACCGGCAACGTGCGCGACCTCGAGGGCGGCACCACGTTTTGCCACCAGTGCGGCGGCCGGTTGATCGTGCGCGACGGCTACACGCTGCGACAGTGGCGCCTCACTCCCGACGGCGCGTGTCCTGACTGCGGCACGCCGGTGGCCGGCGCCTTCGAGCCCACGCCGGGCTCCTGGGGCACTCGGCGCCAACCCGTGCGACTGGCTTCCGCATGACCATCCGGATCGCGGGCGTCCCGACGCTCGGGCCCATGATCGACGGCGCCTGGCGCGCCGCTCGGCGCTTTCCCCTCACGCTCGCGGCCGCCGCCACCGCCACGGTGGCGGCCATCTACGGCATCGACGGCCTCGGCGATGCGCAGATGGTCGCCCGGGTGCTCGTCACGGCCATCCTTGGAATCTCGCTCTTCACAGGGTTGCGCCTGTTCACCACGCGCCGCGAGGGCGGCACGCTCGTGCCGTGGCTCGGCGACGCGGCGGCGCTGGTGCTGCTGGCGGCGTTCTTTGCGCGGTGGCCCCATTGGTCCGAGCCGGTCCGGCTCGCGCGGACCGCGCAGCTCCTCGTCGTGTTTCATCTCTTCGTGGCGAGCGCGCCCTACCTGACGCGCGCCGAGGGATACGGGTTCTGGGCGTACAACCGCACCCTGTTCGAGCGGATCCTCGAGGCCGTCATCTACACCCACGTCCTGTTCGCCGGGGTCGCGATCGCGTTCCTGGCCATCAACAAGCTCTTCGGGCTGGACCTGCCGGACACCGCGTACCCGCGTCTGTGGGCCGTGGCTGTGCTGCTCTTCAACACGTGGTTCTTCGTGGCGCGGATTCCGACGGACCTCGCCGCGCTGGACGAGCCGGAGCCGTACCCCCGTGGTCTCGCGGCGTTCACGCGCTTCGCGCTCCTGCCGATCGTCGCGGTGTATCTGCTCATCCTCACGGCGTATTTCGTCAAGGTACTCGTCACCTGGCAGTGGCCCAGTGGGTGGATCGGCTGGTTGGTCTCGGTGGTGGCGGTGGGGGGGGTGTTCTCGCTCCTGCTGGTGCACCCGCTCGCCGCGGGAGCGGGCGACCGCTGGATCCGCACCTATGCGCGCGGGTTCTACGCCCTGCTGTTCCCGGCCATCGCGATGCTCTGGCTGGCCATCTGGCAGCGCGTGGGGCAGTA
>Ga0307424_1000005_pt1 | contig 109999 bp, 98 predicted proteins | sample SalMarWE160320MG_FD_202157 | JGI IMG/M metagenome (GOLD analysis project Ga0307424, IMG submission 202157) | Salt marsh sediment microbial communities from the Plum Island Ecosystem LTER, Massachusetts, United States - WE1603-20 | ecosystem: Environmental > Aquatic > Marine > Intertidal zone >... | reverse complement strand
ATTGGTCGCGGAGTCGGGGAGGATCGTGGATGCTCGGCGATAGCTCGCGAGCGCGGAGTCGATCTTCCCGGCGGCCACGTAGTTGTCCCCTTCCGTGGCGGCATGGTACGCGCGCGACATGGTAACGAGGCGCCGCAACTCGCCGAGCGGGTTCGCGTGGTCCTCGACCCGCAAATCGAAGATCCGCTCCCACGGCTTGGCGGTTCGATCGCCGCTCACCACGATCAACGCCGCCGACTGCTTGCCCCGGATGTCGCCGCCGGCCGCCTGGGCCGCATCGAGCGCGGCGAGGAGCCGATTGGCGAGGTCGCCCTTCGTCGTTTCAAAGGCGTGGGCCATGGCCGGCCAGATGCGGTCGTTCCGCATGAGGTTGGCCTGCGCCGAGTACCAGCGACCGACATGCTGGCCCGCCGCGGGAATGTCCTTGGATCCCGTGTGGGCGGCCACCCGGCCGCGGGCATCGATCATGGCAACCTGGCGTACCTGACTGTCCGGATCGGCGCGGAGCAGAGCGGCCAGCGCCTCCGGCGCGGGCGTTCCCGTTCGCATCAGGTACAATCCGCGCGGGCCATAGCTCGGGTCCACGAACGACTGCGTCGCCACGGCCCCGACGCCAGGCTCCGCCCACGTCACCATGCTGCCGACGCTGAACCAGTGCGACTGGACGGCGACGCCGATCTCGCCAGTGGCGGAATCCATCGCGACGATGGAGTAGGTGTGGACGGGCTGCCGGATCGGGTGCTGTGCGTGCGCCGGCGCCACGGGGCCCGTGGTGACGCCGATCAGCGTGATGAAGGGAACAAAGCGCATGGACACTCCGGAGGTCGGTTGGGGAGGGGGGTGATGGGGATCACACAACCATTGGCTCCCCGCATCAGAGTGAGATAACTTATTATCATGCGTCCCCTTCTGCTGATCGGATTGCTCGCCCTCGTCGGGGCCGGCGCCGCCCAGGCCCAGCGCCCCCCGCGCCTCGAGGGAACTTGGCGGGCGAGTACGCCGGATGGTCCGCAGACCGTCATCGTGCGACCGGACTCATCGGCCAGCTTCGGCGACGAAACGGTCCGGTGGCGGATCGTCGCCGACTCGATCTTCATCGCCCTGGGGGACGAGTGGATGGTCTACAACTTCGCGGTGGCGGGGCGGAAGCTCACGCTCTCGGGGGGTGATCTCGAAGAGCCCATCGTGCTCACCCGGATCGGGCCGGCCGCCGCGCGCCCCGACAGCATCCCGCTCCCAACCGCACCGCCCATGACGCGGCGGGCCACGTCGGCGCCGGCGCGGTGACGTTGAAGGGCCGAGAAGCCCTGGGATGACCGGGTCGCCCGGGGTTCCCGGGACGGCGCAACCCGCCGCGCTGTCGCGCGAGTTGCGCGACTTCCTGATCCAGTTCTCGATCGCGCTCCACCGATTCGGGATGTACCCCGACGACCATCCGTCCCTGCCACCGACTGTCGAGCGCGTGACCGGCAGAACGACCGAGCTGCTCTTTGAACGTCCCAACCTCTCGATCGGCATCGCCCGAAACCAGCTCATCATCGAAGGCGTCGCCACCGATCCCAAGAACCCGGTGCTGCAGGAGTTGGCCGTGCGCCTGCACCGCCACCACCTCGGGGCCATCACCTTCGAACGGGGTGTAATGCCGGACGAGCTGCACGGGTTCCTCCAGTTGATCGCGCATGATCCCGATCATTCCGGTGGCCCGGTCGGACTGGAGCCGGACTTTCAGACGCGGCGCTGGCCACACATCGCCATCTACCCGCTCCACTACGAACGCCTGCAGTTCACGTCCGAGGAACATCCGGATGACACGGAGGAACTGCGATCCGCCCGAACGCGGGGCGCACAGCTCTGGCTCGGGCTCGCGCGCGCGGCCCTCGCGACCGGAGAGCAGGACTCCGACGAGGCGGCTGTGAGCGACGACGAGCTGGAGAAGGTCGATCCGACGGTCGTGGCCCGGGCGCTCGACGAGCGCGGACGTGACAATGCGTATGACCAGGTGATCGTCGGCTACATGCTTCAGATCGCCGATGAGCTCCGATCCGGCCCGAGCGCGGAGTCACCTGCCCTGCGCAAGCGCGTCTCCGATCTCGTGTCCAACATGGATCGCGGGACCCTGGCGGGACTGCTCGAAATGGGAGGCGACGCCAGTCAACGGCACCGGTTCCTGCTCTCGGCGTCCGAGGGGATGACCGTCGACGCGGTCGTCGAGTTGGTCCAGGCCGCCGGCGAGGCCGGGGAACAGACCGTCTCGCATTCCCTGCTGCGGATGCTCCAGAAGCTCGCGCAACACGCCGATCGTGGGGGAGGGCGGCGCCAGATCGTTGCCGACGAGTCCATCCGCGATCAGATCCGCCAACTGGTCCACGGGTGGGCGCTCAAAGACCCGAATCCGGACGCGTACCGCGCGGCCCTCCAGCGCATGTCCGTCGCAACGCCGGTGTTCGTTGCTGGTCCCCAAGCGCGGTTTACGGCGGAACCGCGCCGGCTACTGGAGATGGCGTTGGAGCTCGATACGGTGGGGGAAGCGGTGGAGGGCGCCGTCGATGAACTGGTGGACCGGGGTGAGTTGCCGTGGGTGCTCGAGCAGCTGCGGCTGGCGTACGCCCCCAACGCAGTGCCAACGCTGCGCCGCCGCGTGGCGCGGGTCGACCACGTCGCGGCCGTCCTCGCGGAGGATCCCATCAACTACCCGCTGCTCGACGAACTGCTCCAGGCCATCGGCGTTGCGGGCGCCGATCCACTGCTGGATGCGCTCGCCGAGGCCGAGGCATCGTCCACCCGTCGCGCGCTGATCCTCCGGGTCACGCGACTCGGACCCGGCGTCGAGTCCGCCATCCTCCGGCGCCTCACGGACGACCGTTGGTATGTCGTCCGAAACCTGCTCGGGCTGCTCAGCGAGCTGCCGGCGATGCCGGCGGGCTTCGATCCGGGAACGTTTCTGGAGCACAAGGACGGGAGAGTGCGCCGCGAGGCCATGCGGATGCTCCTGCGCGACGACGAGCACCGCGAACGGGCAATCATGGCTGGCCTGCGCGACCCCGACGATCATGTCGCCCGCTTGGCGCTGACGGCAGCCAGGGCCAAGTGCCCGGACGCCGCCGTGCCGTTGCTCGTGACGAGAGCGGTGGGCGGCTCCAACACCGACCAACGCGTCACGGCCATTCGGGTGCTTGCCGACACCGGACATCCCGCCGCGCTGTCCACGCTGTTGCAGATCACCGCGCCCAAGCGGAGATTCCTGCGCTCGAAGCTCCCGCCCAAGAGCGCCGAGTATCTCGCCGCACTCGCCAGCCTGCGACTGTTTGCCGACGATCCTCGGGCGATCACGATCCGCCTGCAGGCCGCGCGGGCCCGGGATCCCGATATCGCGGCGGCGGCCAGCAGATCCTCGGCCGAGGACGCCTGAGCGGTGTCAGACACGGCGGTCCAGTTTCTCCACGGCTTCGCGCAGGCGCTGTCGACGCTTGCGCTCTATCCGGAAGGGCACACCTCCCGGGAGCGAGCTGTGGACCTCGTCTTCGAGCGCCTCCAGGAACTACTCACGGAGCACAATCGACCCACGTTCGCCTTTCTGGGTGGCGATGAGGTCGTCTACAACGATCTGCCCCTGCGCGAAATGCGCCAATGGGATTGGAGCAGGCGCCTCGCGGACATCGGCGTGCAGCGGCTGCAATTCGACGGCACCGTCCTACGTGACGAGCTGGAGGAGTTCCTGGATCTCGTCCTCGCGCGCCTGGCGCTGAAGGCGGCGGATTCGACCGAGGCCCGCCAACTACGCCCGAGCGGCATTCGCTATGGACTCGTGGGGGTGGATGGTGCGGACCAGTTGGCCATGAACCAGGGGGGCGCGGCGATGGCCACGATCCGGTTTACCCTGGAAGACGAAGCCGACGCCGTTCGATGGATCCACGGGGAGATGTTGGACGGAAAGACACTCCCGCTGCTGGAGGCGGAGGCGGTCGTGCGCGGCTTGTCCGTCGCGATGCACGGCGACCGTCAGGTCATGGTTCCGCTGTTGCGGTTGCGGGAGTTCGACGAATACACGACGACGCACTCGATGAATGTGTGCGTGCTCACCATGGCGTTGGCCGAATGGCTGGGGATGGGCGCGCAGGATGTTCGCGCGTTCGGCGTGGCCGGCCTGCTCCACGATCTCGGCAAGGTCAAGGTCCCCAAGGACATCCTTCTCAAGCCCGGGAAGCTCAGCGCGGAGGAGCGCCTGATCATGAATTCGCACCCTACGGAGGGCGCGAAGCTCATTCTCGTCGCGGAGCCCGAGCTGGATACCGCGGCGGTCGTGGCCTACGAACACCACATCATGATCAACGGTGGGGGATACCCCAAGTTCACGTACCCACGGAGGTGCCACCAGGGCAGCCGATTGGTGCACGTGTGCGACGTCTACGACGCGTTGCGGACGAACCGTCCCTATCGGGATGCCTGGCCCGCGGCAAAGATTCTGGCGTACGTCGAGGAGCGATCCGGCGTCGAGTTCGACGGCGAGATCGCGCACGCGTTCACCCGGATGATTCGTGACTGGGAACCGGGTGTGACGGAGATGACGTCGGAAACGGATGCGATCCCGGAAGCTGCAGCACCAGCTGCATCAACGGCTGGAGGGTGATCGCGGGCGTCGCGGCCCGCTGCCCCGCAAGCACCAAGCGCCCGCGAAATCCCTTCGCGCGCAACACCCGACCGACGGTCTGCCGCGCCACCCGGGCGTCGTTGCACTGCTCGCTCACGTGGGCGAGGAACACCACCTCGAGCCGCGGGGACCAGAGATCCGCGGCGAACTCGGCCGCCAACCGGTTCGACAGATGCCCGGTGGATCCCCCAATCCGTTGCCGCACCGATGCGGGGTACGGACCCGTCTGCAGCAGGACTTCGTCGTGGTTGGATTCCAGCACGAGCGCCTCCACGCCGTGCAACAGGTGCCGCACGCCGGCGGTCGGGCGTCCCAGATCCCACGCGACGCCGATCCGCTTCCCACCGCCGTCGCTGACGAGCACCGCCACGGGCTCCGCCGCATCGTGGGCGGTGCGTGCCGCACGTATGCTGAACGGTCCGATCCGGAGCTCCTCGCCGAACGGGGGTAACGTTTCCGTCGTCACGCCGTCCGGCCGCAGCGCCCGAAGCGTGCCCGCCGACCCGATGACCGGACACCCCAGCCGCCGACCGAGTGGCGCCGCTCCGCGGGCGTGGTCGCCGTGCTCGTGGGTGAGCACGATGCCGACCAGAGGCTCGAGCGCGATGCCAGCCTCCACGGCGCGCCTGGCAAGGGCACGTGGACCGAAGCCCGCATCCACCAGCAGCGTCGCGCCCTGGGCGCGCACCGCGACGGCGTTCCCGCGGCTGCCGGATCCCAGCACGGCGACCTTCACGCGCCGGTGCCGAAGCGGTAGGACGCCTCGAGCGCCGCCGCCACCGCGTCGGTGACCTCGACCTGCCGGCGCGGCATGACGCGCCGGGCGGTGGTGAGGAACCCCTCGAGCCGCATCCGGTCCTCGCTCAGTCCCCACGCGAACGGCGGAACGTGCTTCGGGACGTTCGCCGTCCCGAAAACGTTGGCCCCCATTCCGACCACCGCGCCGGTCGGAAGCAGCGTGCCGATGGCGGTCTTGGCGTGGTCCCCCAACAACGTTCCGAGGAACTGGCGTCCGGTCTCCAACGCATCGCCGCCAACGGCCAGGCGAATGGCGCCGTACGTGTTCTTGAGGTTGGAGGTGGTCGTGCCCGCGCCGAGATTCGCCCAGCGTCCGACGGCGGAATGACCCACGAAGCCCTCGTGCGCCTTGTTGGCGTACCCGAGGAACACCGACGTCATGACCTCGCCCCGCACCCGACACCGCGGTCCGAACGACGAACCGCCGACGGTACCGCCGAGAATCTCCGTACCCGGGCCGACGAACAACGGACCCTCGAGCCGTGAGCCGGCCCGAATGTAGGCGTGCTGCTCGAGCACGATCGCCCCACGGCGCGTGTCGAACACGACGCCCGGCTCGATGGCCGCGCCAAGCACGACCACCTCGTTGGGATCACCCAGCACGATCGACCCGTCCGCGATGGGATCGCCCGGTTCCCGCAGGAAGTCCGCGACATCGGCGGCCAACAAGTGTTCGATGGCGGTGATGAGATCGAAGGCGCCGTGGAGCAGCATGCCTTCGACTTCGACCTCCTCGGCATCCGACAGGTCACCGTCCCAGGACGATCCCTCGGGCACTGCCCAACCAACGGTCTCCCCGTCGTTGACCAGTCGGGCCGCGCCCGAGGGCCACTCGGGAGTCACCCCGGCGGGCGCGAAGTCGGACCGTCCAATGATCGCCGGGCCCGGCACCGGCGATGGTTCCTGCACCACGGGCGCCCCCTCCTCGACGAACGCGTGCAAGTGCGCCGGGGCAAACACCGCTTCCGTGGAGGTGTCCGCGATCGCTTCCCAGCGCTCGCGAATCAGCCAGGCGCCGGCCCGCAGCTCCGCCACCGGGCGGCCGGTCTGGAATGGGGCCCATTTCGCGTCGACGGCGGGATCCACCAAGTAGAGCTTCGTCACTCCTCATTCCTCCTCGATGTCGCGAACGCGTGGCGGCAGGCGCTCCAGGACGTCCTTCAATCGCGACGCCCGTTCGCGCGTGGTCACCAACACGCGACCGTTCGCGCGGACCACGACCAACCCGGAGACGCCGTCCACCACCACGGGATCGCCATCCGTCCACACGACGCTGCCGGTGCTGTCGCGGACCACGGCATCCCCGACCACCACGTTGCCACCGTCATCGGTGGCGCGAACGCGCTCCAACGCCGCCCATGTGCCCACGTCGTCCCACGGGAAGTCTCCCGGGAGCACGACGACGCGGCGCGACCGCTCGAAGTGCGAGACGTCAACGGCGATCGGCTGGACCTCCCGGAAGAAGCCCGCCACGTCGCCCTGGTCCAGGCGGGGCACGTGCGGCGCGATCTCCGGGGCGTGGGCCGTCGTCTCCTCGAAGAACCGTCGGCCCGTCCAGGCAAACAGCCCGCTGTTCCACAGCGCGCCGTCGGCGACCAGAGCCGCCGCCCGTGCCGCATCCGGCTTTTCCGTGAACCGTCGCACCGCCCACACCCCCGGCGCGACCGGTGCGCCACGCTCGATGTAGCCATAGCCGACCTCCGGGCGCGCCGGGACGATCCCGACGGTCACGAGGGCGTCGTGCTCGGCGGCGGCGTCCAGGGCGCGTCCCGCCGTGTGTGCGAATCGGGCCGCGTCGCCGACCCACCAGTCCGCGTGCATCGATAGGACGATTGCCTCGGGATCGGCGGCGCGGGCGACGTGGGTGGCCCACGTGAGTGCCGGAGCCGTGGACGCCGGGCGCGGCTCGGCGAGGATCTGGTGGGGTGGGATGGTGGGGAGGAGGGCCCGCGTGCGATCCACCAGGGCCTGTCCCGTCACGATCAGCACCCGGTCGGTGGAAACGACGCCCGCCAGTCGGTCGACCGCGTCCACCAGCAGCGCGCGCGCGCCGGCGAGCGGCAAGAACTGCTTGGGGTGGGACGGGGTGGAGAGCGGCCAGAATCGGGTGCCGGAACCACCCGCGAGAATCGCCGCCCACCGGCTCACGCGGAGGTCCTCACCCCGCGCGGCTCACAACAGTTTGGCAATGGCCGAGCGATGTCTGCGAATCTCGTAGAGGAGCGAGCCAACGTTGGTGTGGGGACCCACGACGAGGGCCAGCAGCGTATCGGGCGTGACGGATACCACGACCGCCATCCCCGCGTCAAACTCCACCACCCCCGATTCGAATCCGCCGCAGGCGGCCGCGCTCCCGAGGCCCGCGCACGCGGCGACCACGGGTGGCACCACGGCGGCGAGGCCATCCGAATCGAGGCCGTCGTGGGTCGCGGAATCGATCGTGAGTCCGTCCCGGCCGAGTACGATGGCCGCTTTCACACCCGTGCGACGCGAGAGGGCTTGCACGACGTCCCGAATGGTCGGCATGGGCGCCAAGCTAGGGGCGGCAAAAGGCGAAGTCAAGCAGAATTCTGCGGTTGACCACCCATTCGGCCGCGACTAAGCTTCGCCACCGTACATGCGGTCTATCTCCTTGCCAACTCGGATCTTCTCCGCACTCGCGGTGCTCGCGCTCGTGGTCGCGTGCAGCAACCCGAACGCGCTCCCGCCGGCTCAGTTCGACAATGTCGTGGACACCGCGACGCTGTATGCGCTCACCGGAACGACCATCGGACTGCCCAGCGGCTACGACGGCGTGAGCGGCGCACCGGTGCGCACCGATCTGAACATCGCGTTCGACTTCGCCATGGATCTCGACGCATCCGGCCAGCTCGTGCTGTATCCGACGGGCGCCTTGGGACTCGGAAACGACCCGGGCATCCTGGTACAAACGGTCGACTTCGATGCCGTGGCGTCGGCGCCGCTCGACGGCTACGTGCAAGACAGCGCAGTGGTGGTCAAGCCGGGTTCCGTGTTCGTCCTGAAGACGCGCCTGAGCAACTCGCTGTGCTCGGCAGGCGCCCTGTCGCGCTACGGGAAGTTCCACGTCCTGGGGGTGGACCCTCCGGCCCGGTCCGCGACGTTCGAGGTGCTGATGGATCTCAACTGCGGCTACCGCGACCTCGTAGTCGGGATCCCCGACAAGTAACATGTTGGACATTCGACGCGTGCGGGATGCCCCCGACGTGGTTCGGGAAGCACTGGCCCGTCGAGCCGCGGATCTCGCGGAACGCGTCCGGGTGGCCGAGGAGCTCGATCGGCGGCGGCGGGCGCTGTTGGCCGAGGTCGAGCAGCTCAAGGCCGAGCGCAACCGGGACTCGGCCGAGGTCGCGCGTCGGAGAAAAGCGGGCGAGGATGCCTCCGCGCTGCTGGACCACCTGAAGGGGCTCAGCAATCGCGTCAAGGCGCTGGATGCCGAGACCCACGACGTCGACGCCACGCTGGAAGAGCTGTTACTGCAACTTCCCAACCTCCCGCTGCCCGACGTGCCGACCGGCGATGCGTCGGCCAACCGCGTGCTGCGCACGTGGGGGACGCCCCGGACCTTCGACTTCGCTCCGCGTCCCCACTGGGAGGTCGGCTCGGCGCTCGGGATCCTGGACCTTCCGGCCGGGGCCAAGATCGCCGGGTCGGGATTCCCGCTGTTCAGTGGGGACGGCGCACGCCTCGTCCGCAGCCTGGCCGCCTTCATGCTCGATCTTCACACGCGCGAGCACGGGTACCGCGAGATTCAGCCCCCATACCTCGTGAACGCGGACAGCGCGCTGGGAACCGGCCAGCTGCCGGATCACGAACAGAACATGTACGTCACGGCGGACGGCCTATACCTGATCCCAACCGCCGAAGTGCCGGTCACCAACATCCACCGCGACGACCTGCTTTCGGCCGACCGGTTGCCCATCGGGTACGTGGCGTACACGCCCTGCTTCCGGCGGGAGGCGGGCGCGCACGGCAAGGATACGCGGGGACTGATCCGCGTCCATCAGTTCGACAAGGTGGAGCTGGTGCGCTTCACCCGGCCGGAAGACTCCCCGGCCGAGCACGAGCTACTCCTGGGGCACGCGGAGGCGGTGCTGCAGCGTCTTGGGCTGCCGTATCGGGTCGTGTTGCTCGCGACGGGCGATATCGGCTTCGCGAGCGCCAAGACCTATGACCTCGAAGTGTGGGCCCCGGGCGTCGACGCGTGGCTGGAGGTCTCCAGTGCCAGCACGTTCACGGACTTCCAGGCGCGCCGCGCGAACATTCGCTATCGGCCCGCCCCTGGCGCCAAGCCTGAGTTCGTGCACACGCTCAACGCGTCCGGCGTCGCCTTCCCCCGCGTGATCGTCGCGTTGCTCGAGCACTACCAGCAAGCCGACGGCTCCGTCACGCTGCCGGAGGCGCTCCGTCTGTACGTTGGCACCGACCGCCTGACGGCGAGTGACCACTAGGTTTCGTCGGCGACTGGCGGGTCACGGTCCCGCCATCGCCCTGGCACTCGTGGTGCTGCTCAGCGGCGTCTCGCTCTGGCAGGCGTGGAACCTCTCCCGACATCTGCGTGGTGAAGCCGCACAGGCATCCCGGATCTACGGGCGGGTGATCGCCGCACTGAGCGACACGGCGGGCGGCGCGCAGGCCGCAGCGCTCCTCGACGTCGTGCGAGAAATCCGCGAATCGGGACTCCCGGTGGTGGTGACGGACAGTGCCGGGCAGCCCACCACGGCCGCCGCCAACCTGCCCGGCAACGTGACCGACGACGCGGCGCTGCTCCGCTTCGTGCGCGAGCTCGACGCCGTCAATCCCCCCATTCGCGTACCGGGGGCCGGCATCGTGCACTACGGCCGGCTCCCGATCGGCAACCGGCTGCGACTTCTCGGATTCCTGCAACTGGGGCTGTTGCTGAGCGCCGTCGCGGCCGGGGCATGGGCATACCGAACGGCCTCGCATCGAGACCGGGACCGCCTGTGGGTCGCGATGGCGCGCGAGTCCGCGCACCAGCTGGGAACGCCGTTGATGAGCGCCAGCGCCTGGGTCGATCGGCTGCTCGCCCGTGGCGAGCATACGAGTGAGATCGCGGGCCACCTCCTGGCCGACCTCGACCGGCTGCACCGCGTCACCCAGCGATTCGAGCGGATCGGCCGCCCGGCGAGTCTGGAGCGGGTTGCGATCGGGGCGCTCGTCGAGCGGGTATCGACCTATTTCCAGCCCCGTCTCCCCCGGCACGCGCATCCCGTGCGCCTCGCCGTCGTCGCACCCTCCGCCGGCCCGTTCGTGCTGGGTGACGTGGTGCTGCTCGAGTGGGCCATGGAAGCGCTCATCCGGAACGCGGTCGACGCGCTGAGCGGGGTCGGCGGCACCATCACGGTCGAGGTCGTGGCGGCGCACGGCCGAGCCCGCATCGCCGTGCGGGACGACGGGCCCGGCATTTCCCCGGAGGTCCGGGGCCGCCTGTTCGAGCCTGGCGCGACCACGAAGCCCGGCGGCTGGGGCATCGGTCTCGCCCTCGCGCGGCGCATCGTCGAGGACGTGCACGACGGCCGACTGACAACCGGAACCGTTCCCAAGGGCGCCGAGTTCATCGTGGCGCTGCCCGTGGCCGACGCGTGACCTCCCTCACGCTTAACACCGACCAACGCGCGGCGGTCGAACACGCCGGCGGCCCGCTCCTCGTGCTGGCGGGCGCCGGCTCGGGCAAGACCCGCGTGCTGACCGCACGCATCGCGCATCTCGTGGCGGAGCAGGGCATCCCCGCCCACCGACTCTTCGCCACCACGTTCACGAATCGCGCGGCGCGTGAAATGCGGCATCGGGTGACGACGCTGCTGGGTCACGAGCCGTCCGGTCTGTGGATCGGGACGTTCCATTCGCTTGCCGCCCGCCTGCTGCGCCGCGAAGCACCGTACCTCGGCTTCACATCCCAATTCACGATCTACGATGAAGACGATCGGCTCGCCCTGATCAAGCGGTTGCTGGAGCAGGCGGGGTACGCGCCCAAGGCGTTTCCACCTCGCCTCATTCAATCCATCATTTCCGGCGCCAAGAACCGGCTCGTCGCCGCGGACGAGCTGGGCGGGACCGGCAGCGAGCCCATCGCGCGCGTCGCCGCCGAGATGTACGTGGCGCTGGACCGTGCACTCCAGGCCGCCAACGGCATGGACTTCGACGATCTGCTGCTGCACCCGCTCACGCTGTTCCGCGAGCACCCCGACCGGTTAGCGGCCTACCAACAGCGGTTTCGCGCCGTGCTGGTGGATGAGTTTCAGGATACCAACCGCGCGCAGTATCTCATGGTGCGCGCGCTCGCGGGTGCGCATCGGAACATCACGGTCGTGGGCGACGATGACCAGTCGATCTACAGCTGGCGCGGGGCCGATCTCCGCAACATGCTCGACTTCCAGCAGGATTTCGCGGAGGCCGAGCTCGTCCGGCTGCAGGAGAATTACCGCTCGACCCAGTTCATCCTCGACGCCGCAAACGCGGTGATCGCGGAGAACACGCACCGCCTCGGCAAGACCCTCTTCACCTCTCGCACCGGTGGCGCTCCCCTCCAACTCGTGGCCACCGCGGATGAGCGCGATGAAGCCGAGTGGCTGGTGCGGGAATTCGCGGCACGGATGGCGGCGGAGCACTACGCCCCGGCCGATTGCGCGGTCCTATACCGCACCAACGCCCAGTCGCGCGCGCTGGAGGAGGCGTTCCGGCGGGCCGGAGTGGCCTATCAACTCGTCGGGGCGACGAGCTTCTACGATCGCCGGGAGGTGCGCGACCTGCTGGCGTACCTCCGCCTGGTGGTGAATCCGACCGATGACGGCGCGTTCCTCAGGGCCATCCAGGTGCCGAAGCGCGGCATCGGGCTCAGTAGCATCGCGACGGTGCAGGCCGCGGCCGCGCAGTGGCAGCACGCGCTGCTGGCCACCGCGGCGCTAGCGGAGCGCGTGCCCGACCTCCGGCCTCAGGCGCGCCGCGCCTTCGTCGACTTCGCGTCGCTCATCGAGCGCGTCGGGGCCATGTCCCACGATGCCCCGGCCCTGGTGCTCGAGGCCGTGATCGACGCGCTGCAATACGACGCATGGCTCGAAGCGCAGGGTCCCGACGGGTTCGAGCGGATCGAGAACGTGCGCGAACTGGTCGCGGCGGCGGCGGAGTGGTCCGAGGAGGTCGACGCCGATGAGCCGGGATCCCCCTTGGAGCGCTTCCTCGCGACCGCCGCGCTCACCACGTCGGCGGAGCACGCGGGCGGCGACCCCAACGGCGTCACCCTGATGACCGTGCACACCGCCAAAGGGCTGGAGTGGCCGGTCGTCGCGGTGACGGGTCTGGAGGACGGGCTGTTTCCGCTCAGCCGAGCGCTCGAGACACCGGAGGGCGGGGAAGAGGAACGGCGGCTCGCGTACGTGGCCATGACCCGGGCGCGGGATCGCCTGTATCTCACCTGGGCGCGCGCGCGCCGTCGTGGCGGTCAGCTGATGCCCGGCCTGCCGTCACGCTTCCTCGAGGCCATTCCTCCAGCGGTCAGCGAGGAGCGTCGCAGCAGCAGCGCGTTCGATCTGCGACGCCACACCCCGGGCGGGCTCGGCGCGTTCCGCGAACGGGCGACCACCGAGAGCGGGTTCGGCGTGCGGTTCGCCGCGGAGGACGAATCCCAGGATGCCCCACGCTTCGTGAAAGGCGAGCGCGTGCTCCACCGCCGCTTCGGCTCGGGGACGATTCGCGCGCTCACCGGCCGCGGGCGGGAACTCAAGGTCGAGGTGGCGTTCGACGACGATGAGGTCGGGATCAAGCTCCTGCTCGTGGCCTTCGCCGGCCTCGAGCGGGCGTGGGACGGCGCGTAGGACGGGCGACAGCGGGATGGGCGGGATCAGCGGGATGTCCGCGCAGTCCCATCCCGTTCATCCCGTCGGCTGATCAGGCTCCTCCAACAGCCCGCAGCCGCGATCTCCAGGGCGGATGTGACCCCGACTGCTCCCAAAACGGCAGCGGATACGACGGGAGCCCGAACCGTTCTTCGGCCAGGTGCGTGAGCCGCCACGTGTCCCGCGGCAACCGATTCCGCATGACGTCCACCCGCATCTTCTTGGCCAATCGAAGCGACGCCTCGCCAGCCGGGTCGAGGTTGCGCGCGCGGATGGTCTCCGCTTCCGCCAATTGTTCCATGACCAGCTGGAACGTCACCCGCATCTGCCGGTCGACCTCTTCGTCCGACAGGTCCCAGCGCGACCGCTCCGCCAGGACCCGGAACGCCGCTTGCCAGCTCTGCGTGTCCGTGATCTTGACCATCCCACGAAACAGCCGGCGTGACGTTCGTACCGAGAAGATGGTGGGGGAGAGGATGCGATCCAGGTGCGCGTCGGCCGCGCCATGGTCCATCCGCACCACGTCCATCGCGGTTCTGGCGAAATGCTCGCCCAGGTGCGATTCGAACCGGCTCTCCCAATACGAGTGCCCGATGGCGATGGTCGACGACGCCACGACCAATTGGCGCGGCACGAAGAAATTGTGGGCGACCGCGTCCGCCGCGAGATGCGAGAGGTAGCCCCAGCCAAACGCGCGGAGCGCGTCGGTGTCGGCCCGGTCGAGGATCTCCGTTCCCACGTGCCAGGCGTGACAATGCCGCCCCACCGGCGCGTACTTCTTGGCGATGGACGTGTCCGCCGCGATGCTGCCGTAGAGAAAATCGTAGGGATACGCGCGGAGCAGCGCCGCCACGCTCGCCGACAGGAGCGGGAGATTCGCGAGGACCGTTTCGCCCAGGTAGATGTGGGTCCCCGGCGTCCACGCCACGGCGGGTGGCGCCCACACCACGAGCAGCACGACGGCCATCCCAACGGCGACCGCGAGGTCGCGTCGCGTCACGGACGCGCCTTCACCGACGGCGACCGAATACTCGACGCACTCCGCGCAGCAGTCCGGTGCCCCTGCGTGTGGTCCTGAGCAGGGCCGCCACGTCGAGGACGGTGTCTTCGAGCTCGTCGTGCAGGACATCCAGCAACGTGTCGAACTCGACAAACCGATCTTCCAACGACGCAGTCGTGCGCTCGACGCGCTTGCGGACCTGATGCGAGGTCGCGCTGAGACCGCGGACCTCGTCGCCCACGGTCTGCATCACGCGGCTCGCCTCGTCGGCGGTTCGGCGCACCGACTCGATCGCCGGGTTCGCGTCCCGCTCGAAGGTCTCCAGCACATGCGTGAGCCGCGCCGCCAACGCCGCCATCTGCCGGAATGCCCCGAGCGTCCCCAGCAGCACGCCGAGCACCGCCAGGGCCATGACCGCCGTCGATAATGCGATGACCACGATCGGCCATCCTGACACAGAGCCTCCTCTTGTCGAACTGAAAGGTCCCCCAGTCGGTGCGGGGTGTCAACGCCGGCACGCGCTTGACGCTCGGCGCGACGGCCCCGTATGGTTCCGCTTCATGGCTCAGCATTTCCTCGTCGAGGGTGGCCACGCGTTGCGTGGCTCGGTCCGGCCCGCCGGCAACAAGAACGCGGCATTGCCCATGATTGCCGCCACGCTGTTGGGGGACGGACCCTCGGAGGTGGTCAACGTCCCGCGGATCCGGGACGTCGAGCTGCAACTCGCGCTGGCCGAAGATCTCGGAGCCGTGGTCGCGTGGACGGGCCCCAACAGCGTGCGGATCGACCCCGCGGGCCTCAGCGACCGACCGCTCGACGCGGAGCTGTGCAGCCGGTTGCGGGCCTCCATTCTCCTCGCCGGTCCATTGCTCGCCAGGTTCGGGCGCGTCACGCTCCCGCCCCCCGGCGGAGACGTCATCGGCCGGCGCCGTCTGGACACGCATTTCCTGGCGTTCGAGCGCCTCGGTGCCGAGGTGGATCTCGGGGAGGCCTACCACGTCACCGCCCGCGCCCTCCGCGGCGCCGATGTCTTTCTCGACGAGCCCAGCGTGACGGCGACCGAGAACGCCCTCATGGCGGCGGTGCGAGCGACCGGGCGCACCGTCCTCCGCAACGCGGCGAGCGAGCCGCACGTGCAGGACCTGGCGCGCGCCCTGATCCTCATGGGGGCCCGCATCGAGGGCCTCGGTACCAACGTGCTGACCATCGAGGGAGTGGAACACCTGCGGGGCGCCACGCTCGAGGTGGGACCGGACCACATCGAGATCGGGAGCTTCATTGGCCTCGCGGCCGTCACCGACGGCGATCTCCGCATTGAAGGGGTTCGCCCCGGGGATCTCGAGCCCATCCTGCTGCCGTTCGATCGGCTGGGGGTGCGCCCCCGAATCGACGACGACACGCTCCATATCGAACCCTCGCAGGAGCGGCGCGTGCGGCCCGACCTGGGCGGTCACGTGCCGAAGATCGAGGACGGACCGTGGCCCGCGTTCCCGGCGGACCTGACCTCGATCGCGATCGTGGTGGCGACCCAGTGCGACGGACTGGTCCTGATCTTCGAGAAGATGTTCGAGTCGCGGCTCTACTTCGTGGACAAACTCATCGGTCTCGGAGCGCGGGCGGTTCAATGCGATCCGCACCGTGTCGTGATCGCGGGTCCGAGCAAGCTGCGCGGCGGGGTAGTGGAGAGCCCGGACATCCGGGCAGGCATGGCCATGCTGTTAGCCGCACTGGCGGCCGACGGGCAGAGCGAGATCCACAACATCGGCCAGATCGATCGCGGCTACGAGCGGATCGACGAGCGCCTCCGCGCGCTCGGCGCCACCATCGAGCGCGTCGGAGCCCCCGAGCCCATTCGGTGACCGCGGGTCCCACGGAGCGGCGCGAGACCCCCGTACCGGGGCCGGTGCCGCGTCTCGAGCTGGCCGACTGGGCCACCCGGTTCGGCGTGGTGGCCGGCATCACCACCCGAGCCAACGACTTCAACCTCGGCCTGACCACCGCCGCGCCCGCGCGCGAGGTCACCGAGCATTGGCGGCAGTTGGCCACCGCCATGCGGCCGGGGTTCCAGTCGATGGTCGGGGGACTGCAGGTGCATGGGACGACCGTCGCCCGTCATCGGACGGCGGTCGGGAGCTGGACCATCAAGGACGGAGTGGACGGACACGTCACCCCTGAGCGCGGCGTGTTGCTCCTCGTCTCCGTCGCCGACTGTGTTCCCGTCTATCTGTGCCACCCGCTGACGGGAGCGTTAGGCCTGCTGCACGCCGGTTGGCGGGGCACCGCGGCCGGGATGCTCGAAGCCGGGGTTGCCGCAATGACCGATCTCGGGACCCCGACAGGCGAGATTGTAATGCATTGTGGTGTAGGCATTTGCGGTAGCTGCTATGAAGTTGGACCTGAGGTGATTCGCGCCGTGTCTGGAGTGGAGGTCACCTCCGCCCAGTCGCTGGATCTCCGAGCTGAGCTGGCTCGCCGGGGCCAGCAAGTTGGGGTCGCGGAGGTCTCGATCAGTCCCTGGTGCACCGCCCACGACTCGACCGAGTTCTTCTCACACCGTCGCTCGGCTGGGAGAGACGGGAGGATGCTGGGGTACCTCGGCCGGCCGGCAGAGTAGCCAGTAAAGCGAGCTTTTCGAGTTCCCTTTGCATCAGGAACGTCGGGAGGAACGTCGGGCGCCCAAATTGGTCTCAGGGGAATGGGGGGGGCCCTCCGTTCAATCCTGAGGCGCCTATGCAGTGCTATCTGTCAGGCCTTGGGGCGGCGATGTGTGCCGCCCTTATCCTTGGCTGCGCTGACACTCCGGTCGTTCCGACCCCACACGGACAAGCGCAACCACTCAACGCGACGATTGCACTCACGCCGGACAGTACGTCAGGGTGGGTACCTGAGTGGATCACCATCCGGGTCCAGTTCTCCGGTCCCGATACGTGCGGAACGGGAACCAGCTCGTGGCATTGAACGCGGACGGTTCCGTGCGCTGGCAGAATGATTCACTCAACACGTATTACAGTGTGAACGCGGGTGGGGCGCCGGCCCTGGCAGGGGGCGGAGTCCTCTACCTGGCCTGCCAGTTCGACCTCTGCGCGGTCCACACCGGTGACGGGTCCCTCCGGTGGCGGCACGCGCTGCCGGTGGCGGGCATTGCCGGTTCCATCCTGATCGCTTCCGACAGCTCGATCATGTTCACGACGCTCACCGAGATAGGGACGGGGTACCGACCCTCTTACCTCGTCAAACTCCGTGGCAGGTTCCCCTTGGCCGATGCCCCCTGGCCGGTGGATGGCGGGGATCTCCGCCGCACGCGCAGGGGACGGATGCCGTAGCCTCGCAGTCTCGGCCGGCCGTCCGGGCGGTTGTCCTGCCCGAACGGCCGGTCGCTTGACCCCGGAGAGGGGGGCGGATAGCTTCGTGGTCGGAGCGGGCGTAGTTGGCCCGCGCTTTTTTTTCCGTCCGCGGCCGGCATGCAGCTCACGATCGAGCAGTTGACGTCGGAACTCCGGACGCGCGTCGCCGAACTCGGGTTCGAGATCGTGGACGTGCGGAGGTCCGGGAGTGCGCGCCGCAGTCGCCTTCAGGTGCGGATCGACCGACCAGGTTCAGAGGCCGGGCCAGGAGTCAGCATTGACGACTGTGCCACGGTGAGCCGACACCTCGAGGCGTGGTTGGACGCCTCGGGCGCGCTGGGCGGCGGCTACACGCTCGAAGTCTCCTCGCCGGGTATTGAGCGGCCCATCCGGTGGCCAGAGCATTGGGCGCGGTTCGTCGGACGCGACGTGCGCGTCCGCGTTCCGGACCGGGGGCGCGTGCAGGCGACCATCGCTGCCGTGGACCTGGCGGCGGGGACGGTCACGTTGACGGTGGGAGGAGACACGCTGACGGTGGCGGTTCCGGATGCACGTGATGCCACGCTCGTCGTGGATTGGAACGCGGCCTTGCGATCGGCCCCCCCCGACCCGAAACGGTCGTAGGGGTCTTCGACCAGGAGAGGACTGACGTATGGCAAGTTCGGCCGAGATACTGTCGGCGATTCGGGAGCTGGCGAGTTCGAAGCAGCTCGACGCCGAAAGCCTGTTGGATTTGCTCCGCGACGGCATCCACGCGGCGCTCGTCAAGAAATACGGGCCCACGGTCCGCTCCGAGATCGAAATCGACCAGGCGAAGGGAACGATGCGGGTGGCCATCCTGCGGACCGTGGTGGCCGTGGTAGAGGATCCCGTCTGCCAGATCTCGCTCGAGGAAGCGCGCTGGGAAGATGAGGACTTCGAGGTCGGCGAAGTGCTGGAGGAAGACGTCCCGTTTCCCGAATTCGGCCGGATTGCCGTCCAGGCCGCCAAGCAGCGCATCATCCAGCGCGTCCGCGAGGGCGAACGGACCCGCGTGCGCGAGGAGTTCGCAGACCGGGTGGGCGAGCTGCTGTCCGGCGAGATCCAGCAAATCGAGCGCGGCAAGCTCGTGATCATGCTCAATCGCTTCCGGGAAGCGGAAGCCATCATCCCGTACCGCGAGCAAAACCGGCGGGAGCATTTCCACCAGGGCGACACGATTCGGGCGGTCCTCAAGCGGTTGGAAGAGACCCCGAAGGGCCCGCGGCTGATTCTGTCGCGCGCCGACCCGCTCTTCGTGCAGGCCCTGTTCAAGCTCGAGGTTCCGGAAATCCAGCAGGGGATCGTGCTGGTCCGCGCCGCCGCCCGCGAGGTCGGCAGCCGCACGAAGATCGCCGTGATCAGTCGTGACGACGCGATCGATCCCGTCGGCGCCTGCGTGGGCCTCAAGGGGAGTCGCGTGCAGGCCGTCGTGAACGAGTTGGGCGGCGAACGGATCGACATCGTCCCGTGGTCGCCCGATCCGGAACGGTTCGCGAAGTTGGCGTTGGCTCCCGCGCGGGTGGCCAAGGTGTTCTCCGATCCGGAGGCGCGCACGGTTCAAGCGGTCGTGGACGAAGACCAGCTGTCCCTCGCCATCGGCCGCAACGGGCAGAACGTGCGCCTGGCGTCGGAGCTGACCGGGTGGAAGATCGACCTCTACTCCAGCCGCGAGTGGCTCGAGCGCGGCGGGGAGGGACCGCTGTTTGCGCCGTTGCCGGGCGAGGGTGAGGACGAGCAGGTCACGCATATCTCGCTCAAGGAGCTGGAGGGACTCCCGTCCGACGTGGTCGAGATTCTCGAGGCGGGCGGGATCGTCGAGTTGAGCGACCTGTTGGATCTCGAGTCGGAGGAGCTGCGCAATGTCCCCGGCTTGCAGCCCGAGCAGCTCGAAATGCTCCAGGTCTTCATCGGGGATCTGACGGAAGATTCAGCCGAGCCCGCGCGGGCGGCACCGGATGCGGCGTCGGCGGACGATCCTGCGGCGCCCGACGAGACGGCGGCATCCGAGGACGAGGCCCCGCCCGAGGCGTCGGCGGCGCCTGAGGAGACGTCGCAGGAGACGTCACAGGCATGATGGCGGACCGAGCGCTCGGCTTCGTGGGATTGGCGGCGCGGGCAGGCGCGCTCGCGGTTGGCACGGGCGCCACGCGGGCCGCGCTCCAGCAGGGCGGCGTCGCGGCGGTTGTCGTCGCCGAGGACCGGAGCGCGCGGACGAAGGACAAGGTGGAACGGTTGGCCCGGGGCGCCGGCGTACCGACGCTCATCGGCCCGTCGGCGGTGACGTTGGGGGCCCGGATTGGACGGGGAGCCGTCCAGGCGGTGGGGATCACGGATGACGCCCTGGCGCGTGGATTGGTGAACGCGGCGGGCGATGGCGCAGGAGGAGTATCGTGACGAAGACGCGGGTGCACGAACTCGCGGCCGAGTTCGGCATCGAGAGCGACCGGTTGATGCGGCTGCTCGCCGACCTCGAGATCCACGTGCGGAGCCACCTCTCCTCGATCGAACCGGGGCAGGTGGCGGTCGTACGCGCTCGATGGGAGCGCGAGAAGCGAAAGAAGGCGACGCCGGAGACGCCGAAGAAGACCACGCGACGTCGGGCGCGCGCCAAGACCGAGGAAGCGGCGGCCGAAGAGGCACCGCGTCCGCGCCGCCGGCGGCGCACCGCCGCCGAGGTCGCCGAGCGTGAGGCCGTGGAGCAAGAAGAGCAGCGAGCCCGTGAGGAGGCCGCGGCGGAGGTCGAGCGCCAGCGCCCCGTGGCCGCCGAGCCCAAGCCGTCGCTGGAGGAACGCGCCGCCCAACTGTTCCGCGACGTTCCGGCGGCGGAGGCGCCGCCCGAGCCGGGGGCCGCCGAGCCCGCCGCCCCCGCTGACGCCACGGCGGCGGCGGCGGTCGAGCCCCCGGAACCACGGGTCCCGCCGCCGGCGGAACCCGAGGCGCCTGAGCCCGCGACCCGACCCGACGCCGCAAAGCCCCTCCGGATTCAACGCCCCGCCGCCGGGGTCCAACGCATTCGCCCCGTTGCGTCCGCGACGCCGCGGCCGATCGCGTCGGCGGCGCCCGGCGAGGCCGTCGATGCACGGCGCGAGAAGGGCGGCAAGAAGCGGAAGAAGGGGAAGCGCTCGCAAGTCGATCGCGAGGCGGTGCAGGCGAACATCACGCGAACCCTCGCGACGCTCAAGACCTCCGGTGGCACGCGCAAGGGCGGGAAGCGGCGAGACGACGAGCCGTCCTTCCGGATCCGCGAAGAGCAGCGCCGCATCGAGGAGCGGGAGCGTGAGAAGACGCTCGTCCGCGTCAACGAGTTCATCACCGTCTCCGAGCTGGCCGACATTCTCGGCGTCAGTCGCACCGACGTCGTCACGTTCTGCTTCAAAGAACTCAGCATGATGGTGACGGTGAACCAGCGACTCGACTTCGACCAGATCGAACTCATCGCGGGAGCCTTCGGATTCCAGGCGGTGCGTGAGGAGGAGTACGCACCCTCCGACGGGATCGAGGAGGTGGCGGACGCCCCGGAAGACCTGCGGCCGCGCCCGCCGGTCGTGACGGTCATGGGGCACGTGGATCACGGCAAGACATCGCTCCTCGACCAGATTCGCAAGGCGAACGTCATCGCCGGCGAAGCCGGCGGCATTACCCAGCACATCGGCGCGTACCACGTGGAAGTGGCGAACGGTCGTGGGATCACGTTCCTCGACACGCCGGGGCACCAGGCCTTCACGGCCATGCGCGCCCGCGGCGCCCAGGTCACCGACCTCGTCGTGCTCGTGGTGGCCGCGGACGACCAGGTCATGCCCCAGACCATCGAAGCCATCAGCCACGCGAAGAACGCGGGTGTCCCCATCGTCGTGGCGATCAACAAGATCGATCTGCCGACGGCCAACGTCGACAAGGTGAAGCAAGAGTTGCTGAGCCATGGCGTCGTGCTCGAGGAGTTCGGTGGGGACGCGCTCGCCCAGCCGATTTCCGCCAAGCTCGGGACCGGCGTGGACACCCTGCTGGACAAGATCCTGCTTCAGGCCGAATTGCTGGACAAACACGCCAACCCCGACCGAGGGGCGCGCGGCACCGTGGTCGAGAGCACGCTGGACCCGGGGAAGGGACCGGTCGCCACCGTGCTCGTGCAGAACGGGACGCTCAAAGTCGGCCAGGACTTCATTTGCGGCAACCTGTCGGGCCGCGTGCGTGCCATGTTGGACGAACGGGGCAAACGGGTGGACGAGGCCGGTCCCTCCATGCCGGTGCAGGTCCTCGGCTTCGACAGGGTGCCGGAAGCCGGCGACCACTTCATGGTCGTCGAGGATGCCACGCAGGCACGCGAGATCGCGCAGAAGCGGCAGCGACTGGACCGTGAGGCCCAGTTCCGCCGATCGACCCGGGGAGTCTCCCTCGAGGATCTCTCGAAGCGGATCGAGGAAGGCGGCGTTCAGGCGCTGAAGATCATCATCAAGGCCGACCAGGCCGGCCCGGCCGAAGCGCTGGCGGACGCCTTCGCCCAGCTATCGACTCCGGAGGTCCGCGTCGAGGTCATCCACCGCGGGGTGGGCGCCATCACGGAGAGCGACATTCTCCTCGCAAAGGCGTCGCAGGCGATCGTCGTGGGCTTCCACGTGCGGCCGGACGCCAACGCGCGGAGCGCCGCGGAGCGCGAGAAAGTGGATGTCCGGACGTACCGCGTGATCTACGACGCGCTCGAGGAAACGAAGGCCGCCCTCGAAGGGCTCTTGGCTCCCGAGGAGCGCGAGAACATCCTGGGCGAAGCGGAGGTTCGGCAGATCTTCAAGATCTCGGGCGTCGGCACGATCGCCGGCTCGTTCGTGCGCCACGGCATCATCCGGCGGGGCGCGAAGATCCGACTCGTCCGCGATGGCGTCGAGGTGTACGACGGCCAGCTGTCGAGTCTCAAGCGGTTCAAGGACGATGTCCGGGAAGTGCGTGAGGGTCTCGAGTGCGGCATCGGCGTCGAGAACTTCAACGACATCAAGGTGGGGGACGTGCTCGAGTCGTATGAGGTCGAGCAGATCGCCCGGACGCTCGACTCAGCTGACGGCGGCTCCCTCTCTGCGGAGGGGAGCGTTACCAAGGAACCGCGGGGCAGCCGGGCCTAGCGCGCTTCGGTAGCGCGGGAGGGTGTGCTGGTCGTCGGGATCGTGACCTGGGATCTGCACCTCAACGGGTGCGCGTCGCTCAAGGACAAGCGCCGGATCCTGAAGAGCGTGAAGGACCGGCTGCACCATCAGCTCAACGTGTCGGTCGCGGAGACCGGGCGTCACGACCTGTGGCAGCGTGGGGAGTTGACGGCCGCCGCCGTGGCCACCGATCGGCGTCACGCAGAGGAGGTCCTCGGTGCGGCGGAGCGTCTCGTTGCCAGCCACCCGCTCGTCCGGATCATCGACTCCACCATGACGTGCACATGAAACGAACCCCCCGACATCGCCCCGAGCGGCTCGCCGCCCTGATCCACGAGTGTCTGGCCGTGGCCCTCACGACCCAGATCAAGGACCCGCGCGTCGGGTTCGTGACCATCACCCACGTCTCGGTCACGCCGGATGGCGAGCACGCGACCGTGCACGTGAGCGCGTTGGGGGATGAGGAGGTCAAGACGCGCGCGCTCGAAGGATTGGAGCACGCTCGGGGCTTCCTGCGAACCCAGTTGGCCCACGTTCTCGACCGCCGCGTCACGCCGGAGCTCCGGTTCGAGCTGGATCGAGGATTGGAACATGCCCGCCACATCGACGACCTGTTGTCCCAGGTCCGCCGGGAAGGAGAGGACCCGTCCTGACCGACGGCTTCCTGCTCCTGGACAAGTCGCCCGGACCGACTTCGCATGATGTGGTCGCCGCCGTCCGCCGGTCCCTGGGTCTCCGGCGGGTGGGACACGGCGGGACGCTCGATCCGTTCGCCTCGGGCCTGCTCCCCATCCTCACCGGCCGGGCCACCCGTCTAGCGCCGTTCCTGCTGGGGCTGTCAAAGGCATATCACGGCATGCTCCAACTCGGCATCACGACCGACACCGACGACGCCACGGGCGCCGTGCTGCGGGAGGATCCGTCCTGGCGCGACATCGATGAGGCCGCGCTGGCCGATGCCATGCAGGCGTTGACCGGCCGGATCGAACAGACGCCGCCCGTGTTCTCAGCAAAGAAAGTGGCGGGTGAACGCGCCCACCGCCGCGCGCGCCGTGGTGGCACCGTGGCGCTCGATCCCCGCATGGTCACCGTGGTCCGTTTCACGCCCAGCGCGCGCACCGGTCCGGACGTCACGTTCACCGCCGAGGTGGGGAGTGGGACGTACATCCGCGCCCTGGCCCGAGACCTCGGCACGCGGCTGGGATGCGGCGCGCATCTCCGAACGCTGCGCCGCGTCGGGATTGGACCCTGGACGGTCGAGCAAGCAGCCTGCACGGCCCCCTGGCCCGAAACGCTCACGGTGCAACCCGCGCTGGCGGCTGTCCCTCACCTGCCTCGCCGCGATCTGACCCCCGACGAGGTCGGCCTTGTCATCCACGGGCGACCGATCGCCCGGCTGGAGGACGAACCGGACGGGCCGCTCGCGTTGCTCGCGGACAGCGCGTTGCTTGCCGTGGGAACGCCGCGGGACGAGCTGATCCACCCGACCGTGGTGCTCGCCGGATGACGCGCGGGGCGGTCGTGACCGTCGGGAGCTTCGACGGCGTGCACCTCGGCCATCTCGCGGTGCTTGTCGAGATCGCCGACCGGGCGCGACGGTCGGGCTCGCAGAGCATCGTCGTCACGTTCGCGCCGCATCCGCTGGAGATCGTCAACCCGCCGGTGGCGCCGCCGCGCTTGACCCTCGACGACGAGCGCCGAGAGCTGTTTGCGCAGAGCCCGGTGGACGTCGTGGCCTTTCTTCCGTTCACGCGGGTGCTGTCCCAGTATCCGCCGGAGGCCTTCGTCGCCCTGCTGATGGAGCGCTTTCATCTCGGGGAGCTGGTCATCGGACACGACCACGGATTCGGGCGGGGACGGGCGGGAGATGAGCGGTTGCTGCGGACCCTCGGCCAGCGGCTCGGGTTCTCGGTAGACGTCGTCCCGGCCGTCGCGGCAGATGGACGGGAGGTCTCCTCGACCCTCATCCGGCGGGCGATCGCCGGGGGCGACTTGGAGACCGCGCGGCGCCACTTGGGTCGCCGGTACTCGATGAACGGACGCGTGGTGCAGGGCGTGGGGCGGGGACGAACCCTCGGGTTCCCCACGATCAATGTCGAGTTGGCGGACCGCCGCAAGCTGTTGCCCCCGGATGGCGTCTACGCGGTGTTCGTGGAGTGGGCAACCGCGTCCGCCGGCGGGATGATGCACATGGGCGCCCGCCCCACGTTTGGGGACGTCCAACGCACGCTCGAGGTGCATCTGTTCGGTGACGGGCCGGACCTCTACGGGCAGGACGTCAAGATCTCCTGGGTCGCACGACTGCGCGACGTCCACTCCTTTTCCGGACCCGGCGCCCTGCGGGATCAGTTGACGCGGGATCGTGAGGCGGCACTCCAGGCCCTGGCAGTGCCGTCCCGGGCTACCACTGGTTAAGTTCTTTCGGTTTCGGACCATACGCTATGACGGCTTCCATTCGTAATCGACTCATCGCGATCGCGCTGCTCATCGCCGCGTCCGTCTTTTCCCTCTGGCCGCGGCAGGTCACCAGTCGCCAGCTCGGCCCGGACGGCCGCATGCAGGACGTGACCATCGATCGCACGCCCTTGAAGCTCGGCCTCGATTTGCAGGGTGGTATTCACCTCGCGCTCGAAATCGACGAGAGCAAGGGCGCCGTGGCCAACCGGTCCGACGCGATCGACCGGGCCTTGACGGTCATCCGACAGCGGACGGACCAGTTCGGCGTGATGGAGCCGCTGGTGCAGAAGTCGGGCTCCGACCGCATCATCGTCGAGCTCCCTGGCGAACGGGACCCCGAGCGCGCCAAAGAGATCGTGCAGCGGTCGGCGTTCCTCGAGTTCCGCATCACCGACATGCAGGGCCAGTTCCGCGACGCCATTCCGCGCATCGACCGGGCCCTGGCGCGCGCCGGCATCGGCGCCGCCGGGCCGCAGGCACCGAGCACGACGTCCCCCCTCCAGGGCCTGCTGCAAACCGATTCGACGGGGGCGGATTCGACCAAGACCGATTCCACCGCCACTACCGGGGGGGCCTTCTCGTCGCTGCTGTTCCAGGGTGGTGTCCCGGGCGAGTATCTGGTGCCCGAAGAGAGCTACCCTCGCGTCGACAGCCTGATTCACCTGCCGGAGGTGGAGCGCGAGGTCCCGCGGGGTCTCAGCTTGGTCTGGGGAGCGGACCCTCGCTCCCAGGGAGCGCGGTCGTTCCGGCCGCTGTACGCGCTGGATAGTCGCGCCCTCGTGACGGGCGAGCAGCTCGCGGATGCGTCGGCCACCATCGATCAGCTGACTGGCGGCGCCATCGTCCGCTTCACATTGACGCGGGCGGGCGGGCGGATCTTCGGGCGGGAAACCGCGCGGCACATCGGCGACCATATGGCCATCATCCTGGATGGCCGCGTGCAGAGCCAGCCGCCGGTGATCAAGAGTCAGATCAACCGGGATGGCCAGATCGAGCTGGGCAACGCCACGCTGCGTGAGGCGCAGGATCTCGCGCTGGTGCTGCGGGCAGGCGCGCTCCCGGCGCCGCTCAAGATCGTCGAGGAACGAACGGTCGGCGCGAGCCTGGGGGATGATTCGATCCGCAAGGGCATCACGGCCACGATCGTCGGCGCGATCGCCGTCGTGGTGATCGTCGCGCTGTACTATCGGTTTGCCGGGCTGCTGGCCGTTGGCGCGCTCCTGATCTACGGCGTGTTCACCCTCGGCGGCCTCGCGGCCTTCGGGGCCTCCCTCACGCTTCCCGGGCTGGCCGGCTTCGTCCTGTCGGTGGGCATGGCCGTCGATGCCAACGTGCTCATCTTCGAACGGATCCGGGAGGAGCTGAAGGCCAACAAGACCACCCGGGCGGCGGTGGATGCGGGCTTCCAGCACGCCATGCCCGCCATCGTCGACTCCAACGTTACGACCGTGCTGACGGCGCTCTTTCTGTTCCAGTTCGGGACCGGACCGGTGAAGGGATTCGCGGTGACCCTCATCGTGGGCATCGTGGCGTCGTTCATCACCGCCGTGTTCGTCACCAAGACATTCTTCCTGATGTGGCTCGAGTGGCGTTCGCCGACGCGGGAGCTGGCCATCTAATGATGCGGTTGTTCGACAACGCCAACTACGATTTCCTGCGGATCCGCCGCTACGCGTACATCGTGTCCGCCATCGTCGCCGTGATCGGCATCGGTGCGCTCGCTACGCGGGGCTTGAACGAGAGCATCGAGTTCACGGGCGGTTCACTGATCCAGGTGCACGCCACCGACTCGACGATCACGATCGGGCGCATCCGATCGGCTCTCGATCAGGGTGGCATCGAGAGCGCGGAGCTGTCCACGTTCGGGACCGCGCAGGACTTTCTCATTCGCGCGCGCCTCCTCGCGTCGTCGGTCGGTGAGCTCGCGGACGCGGACTCCACGGCCCGCGCGGTCGACGGTGCGCTCGCCGCCACGTTCGGGGCCGACCACTACAGCATCGAGCGGGTGGAAGCCATCGGCCCGCGGGTGGGGCGCGAGCTGCGGACCAAGGCATTGCTCGCCGTGGTCTTGTCGTTCGGCGTGACGCTGATCTACCTCACCATCCGGTTCGAATGGCGCTTCGCCGTGGCCGCGATCCTCGCGACGGGTCACGACATCATTTTGACCGTCGCCTTCATCTCGCTGATGAATCTCGAGATCACGCTGGTCGTGATCGCGGCCGTGCTGACGATCGTCGGGTACTCGCTGAACGACACCATCATCGTGTTCGACCGGGTGCGGGAGAATCTCCACAAATTTAAGCGGTCCAACATCTACGAGATTCTGAACCGCAGCGTGAACGAGACGCTGCCCCGGACGGTGCTCACCGCGGGCACGACCCTGGCGGCCACCCTCGCGTTGCTGATCTTTGCCGGCCAGGTGATTCGCGGCTTCGCGTGGGTCATGACCTTCGGCCTCATCACCGGCACGTTCTCGTCGATCTACATCGCGTCCCCCGTCCTGCTGTGGATCGAGCGCAAGTGGCCGGGCGAGGACGTGCGGGGGACGCGCGCGCTGCCATCGCAGCGAAGCGATCCTCCGGCCCCGCGCGCGGGTTGAGGGAGCACGCCGGTGCTCGTCGACACGCATTGCCATCTCGGCGACGCGGCGTTCGACGAGGACCGTGCCGACGTGGTGGCGCGGGCCCGCGCGACCGGGATCGCGCACACCGTCATCGTAGCGGATTCGCCGGACGCGACGGATCGGGCGCGCGCCGTCGCGGCGACGACCGGCTGGTGGGCGACGGCGGGTGTGCACCCGCACGAGGCCCGCGGCTGGAATCCGCCGGTCCGGACCCGCATCACGGACGCCCTCGCCGATCCCACAGTGGTGGCGGTGGGCGAGACCGGCCTCGACTATCACTATGACCATTCTCCCCGACCGGACCAGCGCCGCGCGTTCGAGGATCAGCTCGAACTGGGTGCGCGGCACGGGCTTCCGGTGGTGGTACACGCGCGCTCGGCGGACGACGACATGACCGCCATGTTGCGCGGGCTCGAGCCCGGACACCCGGTCGTGATCCTCCACTCGTTCAGCGCGGGCGCCGCCGTGCTGGAGGCGGGCCTGACCATCGGCGCCTATTTTTCGTTCAGCGGGATGATCACGTTCCGTAATTGGCACGGCCACGATGCCGTCGGCCGCTGTCCCGCGGACCGACTGCTCATCGAGACGGACGCACCGTATCTCGCGCCCGAGCCGCATCGCGGCCACCGCAATGAGCCGGCGTTCGTCCGGCAGGTGGCCGATCGCCTCGCGGAGCTGCGGGGGGTACCGGCGGCGGACATCGACCATCTCACGACCATGAATGCGATGCGCTGCTTCGGCCGTATCGCCCAACCTGTAACGATACCATGACCAAGGTTCCGACCGACATCGCGATCGCACAGGCAGCGACGCTCCGCCCCATCGTGGACGTGGCGCAGACGCTCGGCCTGACACCCGCCGACCTCATTCCCTATGGTCACACCAAGGCGAAGGTCCGCCTCGACGCCGTGGCCGGCAAGCCGCGCCGTGGCAAGCTCGTGCTGGTTACCGGCATCAATCCGACCGCCGCCGGTGAGGGCAAATCCACCGTCACCATCGGACTGACCCAGGCGCTGCAGCACATGGGCAAGAGCGCCGTCTGCTGTATCCGCGAACCCTCCCTGGGTCCCGTGTTCGGGATCAAGGGCGGCGCGGCGGGCGGCGGCTACGCGCAGGTCATCCCGATGGAGGACATCAACCTCCACTTCACCGGCGACTTCCACGCCATCGCGGCGGCGCACAATCTGCTCTCCGCGATGCTCGACAATCACCTGCATCACGGCAATGCGCTCCGGATCAACGCCCGCCGCATCACGTGGCCCCGCACTATGGACATGAACGATCGGGCGTTGCGCGACATCGTGGTGGGCCTCGGCGGCATCAACGGCGGGATCCCGCGCCAGGACCGGTTCGTCATCGTCCCGGCGAGCGAGATCATGGCCATCATGGCGCTGTCGAGCGGGCCGGAGGATCTCGAACGGCGACTCGGGCGCATCATCGTCGGCTCCAACATGGAGAAGGAGCCGGTGCGGGCGGCCGACCTCAAGGCCCACGGTGCCATGACCCTGCTGCTCCGGGACGCGATTCAGCCGAATCTGGTGCAGACGCTCGAGGGCGGTCCCGCGTTCGTCCACTGTGGTCCGTTCGGCAACATCGCGCACGGCTGCAACTCCGTGATCGCGACGGACACCGCCCTCAAGTTGGCGGACCTCGTCATCACGGAAGCCGGGTTCGGGGCGGATCTGGGAGCGGAGAAATTCCTGGACATCAAGTGCCGCGTGGGGGAGTTGGCCCCCGAAGCGATCGTCATCGTTGCCACCATCCGCGCCCTCAAGCTCCACGGCGGGGTGCACAAGGACCTCCTCGGGACCGGCGATGCGGCCGCGGTCGAGCGGGGCTTCGCGAACCTGCGCCAGCACCTGGAGAACCTCGCGCAATACGGCGTGCCCATCATCGTCTCCCTCAACCGATTCGCGATGGATACGGATGCGGAGCTGGACGTCGTCCGGAACGGTTGCAAGGCGCTCGGGACGCCGGTGGCGCTCACCGAGGTGTGGGAGCACGGCGGCCAGGGCGGTATGGAGCTCGCCGAGCTGTTGCTCGCCACGTTGGAGAAGGGCGGGGCACGGTTCGCCCCCATCTACGACGAGAAGCTGCCGATTCGGGAGAAGATCGAGCTCATCGCAAAGAAGGTGTATCGGGCGGACGGCGTGGATTTCCTGGTGCCGGCCGAGCGCGCCCTGAAGCAGCTGGCCGCGTTCGGTCTCGGGGAAACGCCGGTCTGCATCGCGAAGACGCAATACTCGTTCAGCGACAATCCGACCCTCCTCGCCGCCCCGCGCGGGTTTCGTATCACCATCCGCGACATCTACCCGTCGGCGGGCGCGGGCTTCGTGGTGGCACTGGCCGGGGACATCATGACCATGCCGGGGCTTGGCAAGTCGCCGTCGGCGGAGCGCATTCGGATTCACCGAGACGGCACGATTGAAGGCCTGTTCTAGGAGCGACTATGCGTATCGTATCCACGCCGGCCGCTCCCGCGGCCATCGGGCCCTACAGCCAGGGCATCGTCGCCGGCGGCATGCTGTTCACGGCCGGGCAGATCCCGCTGGACCCGACGACGATGGAGCTGGTCCAGGGTGATGTCGGGGTCCAAACCGCGCGGGTGTTCGCGAACTTGAAGGCCGTGCTCACCGCGGCCGGCACCAGCATCGACCGGGTCGTGAAGGCCACCGTCTTCCTGGCCGACATGGCCGATTTCCCGGCGATGAACGCCGTGTACGAGCGCGAGTTCGGCGACCATCGGCCAGCCCGGTCGACGGTAGCCGTGAAGACATTGCCGAAGTCCGCCAGGGTGGAGATCGACCTGGTAGCGCTGGTGTAGCACGGGGTTCGGGGGCGGATTGGGCCTGGTGGTCTGCGCGGTCTTCAAAACCGTCGGGAGGCGCCTGTGGCGGCTCTGGTGGGTTCGATTCCCACACGCTCCCGCCACACCCGTGTACCGTGAAACGCGCGTTCGTCATCGTCAATCCTGAAGCGGGCCGCGGCCGGGGTCGTCGGCTCGCTCGCCCCATTGCCGAGGCGTTTCACGCCCGGGGATGGGAGTTCGAGGTCTACCAGACGACGGTGGCGGGAGAGGAACGCGACCTCGCCGCCGCGGGCGCCCGGGCCGGTTGGCCACTCGTCGTGGCGGCGGGCGGCGACGGAACCGTCCATGGCGCGGCCAACGGATTACTCCGCGCCGGGCGGCCCGCCACGGCGCTCGGCGTGCTCGGGATCGGGACGGGCAACGACTTCGCGCGCCTCGTCGGCGCCTCCGGAAAGGTCGCGGAGGGCGTCGCGGCGCTCGAACATGGTGAGGAGCGGTTGTTCGATGTGGGCGAGGTGGCCGGCGAGTACTTCACCAACAGCTTCGGCGTCGGGTTCGATACCGCCGTCCTCCAACAGATGCAGCGCATGCCGGCACTGCGCGGCTCCGCGCTCTACGTGGCCGCCGTGTATCGGGCCTTTCTCCGCTTCCGCGCGCCGACGATCGAGATCCAGGCCAACGGCCGCCGGGAATCGAGTCCCGCCATGCTGACGGAGGTGGCCATCGGGCGCACCGCGGGGGGCGGCTTCCGCCTCACGCCGGAGGCAGACCCCTGCGACGGGTTGTTCGACGTGTGCATGATTCGCCGGGTGGGAATATGGAGTTTCCTCCGATACGTCCCGCGGGTCATCGCCGGGACCCACGCGTCATTGCCACCCGTATCCGCGTTTCAGACCGACGCGCTGCGGCTCAGCACGCCCGGCGTTCCGCTGGTGGCCCACCTCGACGGCGAGCTCCGCCGCTACGACGCCGAGACGCTGGATCTCACGGTGGTTCCCGCGGCCCTCCGGGTACGATGCGCCAACTGACCGTCGCGCTCGTCCTTGCCGGCGTCCTTGCCGGCCTGCCCGGGACCACCGCGAGCGCGCAGCTTCCCGTCCCCACGCAGCCACAACGCGGCACCCGGGCGGACTCGGCCCAGGCGGCCGACACGATCCCGGTCCCTCCGTTTCGCGTCCCGCCCCCGATCTCCCCGCTGGGGGCCTTCGGCCGGTCGTTCCTCGTCCCGGGATGGGGGCAGGCCGTCCTCGGACGGCGGGTGACGGGGGCGTTCTTCGTGTTTTGGGAGGGGCTCACCCTCACCATGACCCTCAAGGCCAGCCACCAGTTGAACTACCTGGAATCGGTGGGGGACACGGCGCGCATCAGAACCAAGCGGCAGGAGGTCCAGGATTGGGCCGTGCTTCTCGCGTTCAACCACGTGCTGGCCGGCGCGGAAGCCTACGTCTCGTCCTATCTATGGGATTTCCCGGTGGAGCTCGAGGAGCGCGTGCTTCCGGGGGGGCGGATCGGGATCGGTGCGCGCATTCGCTACTGATCCGGCCGTGCGCCGAGGCGTCCGCCGCGGTCAAAACGTGCGCAGCGCCGGTCCTTCAGGCGAGACGATGGCGTAGCGCTGCTCGTCGCACCAGGCACCCGGGTTGAGGTACCAGCGCCGTTCCGAGACTTCCTCCAGCACCGCGCGGTGGGTGTGTCCGAGCACGACGAGGTCGACGTCGGGCTCCCGCTCGAGGAGTCCCCGGGCCCACCGGGCCTGCGCGACGGCAGCCCGATCCAGCACCGCCCCGTCCCGCGTCCCTTGGGCGAGTCGGCCCGCCATCACCGCGGCGAGCCGCAGGCCGATGTCGGGGTGCAGCCAGCGGAAGGCCCCGATGGTGAGCGGCCAGCGGGTCACGCGATGCATCACCCGGGCGGCGCGATGGGTTTCGGCGAGTCCATCGCCGTGGCGCACGTCAGCCGTGAAACCGGCCAACCGCAGGCGGATCCCCGCTGGATGGAACGTGGCGCCCACCTCCTGGCGCCAGAACGGCCCCCCCCAGCGGTCGTGGTTGCCCCCTGTCACGGTTACCTGGACGCCATCCCGTACCAGCCCGTGCAGGGCGCTCAGCACGGGGAACGCGGAGCGGGGGATCACGGTACCGTATTCGAACCACATGTCGAACAGATCGCCGTTGATCACGAGTTGGGCGCCCAGTGCGGGCACCGTCGAGAGGAACCGGACAAAGGTGTTCCGTTCCCGCTCGGCGCTCCCCACGTGCGCGTCGGCGACGATGACCGCGGTGGTCTCCGGCACGGGCGCAGTATATTGCAGACGTCTTACACGCGCCACGAGACCGGTGCCCGCCCTCACGACGATCGAGCTGACCGTTCGCTACTCCGAATCCGACCAGATGGGGCTCGCGTATCATGCGAATTACCTCGCCTGGTGTGACATCGCGCGGACGGAGTATCTCCGGGCGTGCGGGCTCCGATACCGGGACCTCGAGGCGGGCGGACTGCTGTTGGCCGTCGTGGATGCCCGGGTCAGGTACCGCTCGCCCGCGCGCTTCGACGATCGCCTCCGCGTCCGCTGCTGGGTCCGATCCGTCACCAGCCGCGGCGTCGAGTTCGGATACGAGATGGTTCAGGCCGCTGACGGCCGCGTGGTTGCCACGGCCCGCACCTCCCTCATCGCGTTGGCCGCTTCACATGTGCTTTCTCGCATTCCGCCGTCGATTCGAGCCGCCCTTGTCCCCGTCCCTGATCCGGTTCGCGTGTAGCCTCGCGCTCCTGCCGCTGCTCGCCGCGACGGCACCGTCTCGGGCGGCGGGCCAGGATCCGGCCGTGGTCGAGGCTGTCGCCGGCATCCTGGAAGCGGAGGATTCCCGGCAATACAACGATGCGCTGTTCATGGCCGTGGCGCGTCACCAGAGCCCGCTCGTGCGCCAGTTGGCGGCCCTCGGCATGGGGCGGATTGGCGACCGCGCCGCCACGCCGCAGCTCCTCGAGATGCTCCGCGATCCCGATAGCACCGTCGCCCGGGATGCCGCGTTCGCGCTCGGGTTGCTCCGGGACCCGGCTGCGCTGACCATCCTGCGGGACTTCGTGGTCAATACAGCGCCGGACCAGCAGTACGACGCCCACGCCGAAGCGATGACCGCCATCATCAAGACTGGAGGTCCCGACGCCCTCGCGATCGTGACGGAGGTGCTTGGCCCGTGGGTCGCGCGGGCACGGACGGCGGCGCCGCCACCGACCGTCGAAGCCGCGCTCGAAGAGGCGTGGCGGTTGGGGGCTGTGGCCCCCGTTCGCCAGTTGGTCGAGTTCAGCGTCTCGCCACTCCGCCTGGCCCGGCTGGGCGCCGTCTACTCCCTGGCTCGGCTGCGCACGCCCCAAGGGACGGACGTCCTCCTGAACGCCCTCGAGGACCCCGACCCCGATTTTCGCGGGTACGCGGTGCGCGCGCTCACGGCGAGTTTCGCGGACTCGGTCGGCCTCGATCGGGTCGCGCTCTCCAGCCGGGTGCGACGCCTGACGTCGGACGACGACCCGCACGTGCGGATCAACGCTCTGCGGGCGCTGGCGACGTACCGCGACAGCACGCTGGTGACCGTCGCCAACAACCGCCTGGCGGACCAGGACCCCAACGTGCGGGTCCAGGCGGTCATGACCATCGCCGACCTCGGAGGCCACGAAGCGGAGCTGGTCCTTCGCGGCCTCGTGTCCAAGCGGCCGTTCGCGGTCCAGCGCAACGCGCTGATCGGCTATGCGCGCCTCGCGGGTGTGCGTGCCCTCGACGCGATCTCGGACTGGCTCGTCCAGCGGGACTGGACGCGGCGGGCCGCGGGGGCCGAAGCGCTCGGTCACATCGCCCGCGATACGGTCGTGCCGTGGCTCACCTACCTCACGCAGGACAGCGATCCTCGCGTGGCCGCCGTGGCGCTCACCAGCCTCACCGCCATCGCGCCGGACACGGCCACGGTCTGGGCGCGCGAACTCATCGGACGTACCGATGCCGTGGTGCGAACCTTGGCGGCGGAGCGCCTGGGCGTCGCCGCGAACCCCGCCGACATCGATCGACTCGTGGCCGCGTATCGCCTGTCGCAGCGTGACTCCATCCCGGATGCCAAGATCGCCATCGTCTCCGCGCTCGGCCGCATCGCGGAGCGGGGAGTGGCGGAGCACCTGGCCGTGCAGGACCGGTTCCTCGCGGAGTTCCGCACCTGCGACGATTACCTCGTCCGGCGCGCCGCGCAGGAGCGCTTCCCGGAGGCCGCGCAACGTTGGGGTCCCGCCACGCCGATCGTCACGGGACGGGGCATCGAAGACTACCGTGCCATCGCCCGCCGCTACGTTGCCGGCGACGGGGGCGGAACGCAACAGACGTTGGTCCTCGACACCGACCGGGGCCGGATCGTGATGGATCTGTTCGCGCGCGATGCCCCGATCACGGTCAACGCGTTCCTGCAGCTCGTGGACCGGCGGTTCTTCGACGGGGAGATCTTCCATCGCGTCGTGCCCAACTTCGTGGCGCAAACGGGCGACCCCCGTGGAGACGGCTGGGGCGGCCCGGGGTATGCGCTGCGGGACGAGATCAACCGCCACCGCTACGAGCGTGGGACCGTCGGGATCGCGCTGTCGGGACCCGACACCGGCGGCAGTCAGTTCTTCATCACCGTCAGTCCCCAGCCCCATCTGGACGGGACCTATACGGTGATCGGCCGGGTAATCGCTGGGATGGACGTCGTCGATCTGATCACGCAGGGAGACCGAATCCAAACTATCCGTCGGCAATAGTCGGAGGATGATGCGACGCGGAGCGATACTGCTGATTGGGGCGTTCGTAGCGCTGCCACACGCGGCCGCGGCCCAGATCAACTACTTCGGCCAGAACAAGATCCAATACCGCGACTTTGCCTGGCAGGTCCTTCGCGGTGCGCATGTGGACTTGTACTACTACCCGGAGGAGGATGACCTCGCGCGCCTCGCGCTGTCCTACGCCGAAGAGAGCTTCCCCATTCTGGTCGAGAAATTCGGCCATAGTCCCGCCCATCGCATCCCCCTCGTCATCTACGCGTCGCACACGGATTTCGAGCAGACCAACGTGCTGCCCTTCGTTCCTCCCGAAGGCATCCTGGGGGTCACCGATGTCCGATCGCGCATCATGGTCCCGTTCCAGGGCGACTATACGGAGTTTCGTCATACCATCCGTCACGAGCTCGTCCACGCCTTCCAGCTCAGCATCGAGATCCAGGGATACGAGCGGACCCTCCGAAACAGCCCCCAGATCCCCCTGTGGTGGAGTGAAGGACTCGCGGAGTTCTGGTCGGGCGGGGAGGACACTCGCGATGAGATGATCCTCCGGGAGCTCACCATCACCGGCACGCTCCCGACCCTCCAGGATCTCTCCTACATCTACAGCGCCGTCGTCTACGCGATCGGCGGCGCGCTCCACCGCTGGCTCGCCGCGGAGTTTGGCGAGTGGCGGGTGCAGGTGCTGTATCGCGACCTGTGGAAGTACGACTCGTTCGAGGAAGCCCTCGCAAGCGTGTACGGGGTCCCGCTCGACGAATTGAACGATCGGTACCAGCTGTACTTCCGCCGCCGGTACTTTCCCGCGGTCAGCGAGCGCACTCCTCTCGGGCTCACGACGGTGCACCTGGCCGACCTGGCGATCAAGCCGGTTGCGTATCGCGCGCCCGGTGATTCGACAGAACGCCTCCTCTTCCTGTCCCCGCGCTCCGGGTACATGACCATTCACTCGATGCGACTCGACCGACCACGGAGCGGCCACGCGGAGGTCACCGGCGAGCGTTCCGCCGAGTTCGAGTCATTTCATCCGTTCGCGTCGCGGATGGATGTGCGCGACGGCGTCGCCATCTTCAGCAGCAAGTATCTGGACCGCGACGCGCTGTTCCTCTGGGACCTCGCCGGCGACCGCGTCGTCGGTCGGTATCAGTTTCCCGAGCTGGTATCCGTCCTGTCGCCGGCCTGGGCTCCCGACGGCCGGAGCATCGTCTTCAGCGGCCTGACCGCAAGCGGCATTTCAGACCTGTATCGCGTGTGGCTCCCGGACGGCCGGTTGGAGCACTTGACGCAGGATCGCTACAACGACCTAGACCCGACCTTCTCGCCCGACGGCGGGACCATCGTCTTCTCGTCCGATCGCACGCCGTTCGGACCGGACGGATCGCTCAACCTGTTCCGGTTGGACCTCGCCACCAAGGCCGTCGACTACGTGACGTACGGTGCCTGGCGGGACGAGACGCCCCGATGGGCCGCGAACGATCGCATCTACTTCTCGTCGGATCGTTCCGGGATCTCCGACATCTATTCGGTGGATCTCGCCGGCAACGGGCGACAGGAGACCCGGACGCTCTCCGGGGCCTTCGACCCGGACTGGATCGAAGCGGACAGTGCGCTCGTGTACGGTGGCTTCGACAAGCTGTCGTTCAGCATCTTTCGCTCGCGCTCCACCCTTCCGCCGGACAGTGGCGTCACGTTCGCCTTGGCGCCCGTGCGGGAGGCGCCCGACTGGGCCTGGCCCGAGTTGAGCGATGCCCGCGTTGCCCAGGCGAATCCCACGAGCTATGAGAAGCGCTTTTCGTTGGACTTCGCCACGGGGGACGCGGCGATCGCACCCGGATACGGCGCGGCGGCGGGCCTGCTGTTCCTGTTTTCCGACTTTCTCACCGATCACCTCTTTCTCGTATCCCTGACGTCATTTCAGGAAAGCGGGCTCGGGGACATCTTCAGCAACATCAACGGCTCGATCGCGTACCTGAATCAAAAACGACGGCTCAATTGGGGCGCCGGGGCGTTTCGGCTGCGTGGGACCTTCTACGAAGGAGATTTCGAGACCGTCTACGACGAGACCTCGTGGGGGGGCTACGTCGGGGTGCGCTGGCCCTACTCCCGATACTCCCGCGTCGAGGGCCAGTTTCGCTTGGAGCATTCCGACCGGTTCGACCTCATCGGGGGAAACCGCGAAGAGCCTCGACGCGTCGGCTGGTTGGCGTCCAACTACGTGAGCTTCGTGCGCGACAACTCGTTGTGGCTCCCGACCGGGCCGATCGACGGGGAACGGCGCAACGTCACGTTCGGGCTGACGAACGACCTCACGAATGGCCGCTTCGATTCGTGGCTCGCCACGCTGGACGAGCGGCGCTACTTCCGGCTCGCCAGCGAGTCGGCATTCGCGGTCCGTTTCTTTGGCTACTACGCGAACGGGGCCCGGCCGAGGCGGGTGGCGCTGGGAGGCTCTTGGGGCCTGCGGGGCTACCCACCCCTCAGCAACGTGGGGGGAACGCGGGCGGTGATGCTCAACACGGAGTTCAGATTCCCGATCGCCAACTACATCGGCCTCGGGCTCCCGATCGGCCTGCTCCGCTTCCCGGGCGTGCAGGGCGCCATCTTCAACGACATCGGCGGCGGGTGGACGGACGAAACCCCGGATCGGGGCCTCCTGGGCAGCGCCGGGTTCGGGCTGAGGATGGCGTTGTTCTACCCACTGGTGCTCCGGTTCGACTTTGGCTGGCGCTACAATACGGGCAACATCGGGCTGTACTCGCTACCCGAACTGGCCGGCCAGCGAGGGTTTTTCGATTTCTTCTTCGGGTTCAACTATTGAAACTGCAACGAGTTCCGCTTGACCGCCTCCCACGATTTCCCTACGTTGTTGCAGTGATGATGACGCTGGCCGCCCTGGCGAGTGGTTGCGTCGGACGGATTCACAGCATCGCTCCGGACAATCTGGCACCGGTGGGAGCGGACAGCGTCACCGCGTGGGCGGCGGCGTTTCGCCCGACGGTCCGGCTGAAGTACGACCTCCGGTGGCGCTTTGAGAACGACCGCGGCAAGGCGTCGGGACGGGCGGTTGCGCGGTTCGCCCCCCCGGATACGCTTCGGTTCGACTACCGTGCCCCGTTCGGGCGCTCGGGAAGCGCCCTGATCGTCGGCCAGCGGGCGGTGTGGTCCGAACCCGAGGGGGATGTCGACGACTTGATCCCCGTGGCTCCGGTGCTGTGGGCGGCGCTCGGCATCGAGATGCCGCTCGATGATGTGGACTCGCTGCTGGGAGGCGTCACCAGCACACAGGACGCCTGGAGGTATCAGCACGGTGACGATGCGCTCGACTACGTGCATGTCCGGATGCCCAGCCCGCGCTTACTGGCGGAGCGTCGAACCGGCGGTCGGATTCTCGGGATCGCGGACCTCGCCCTTGGCGGCACACCAGGCGCGCCCCGCCTGGCGGTCATGCGGTTCCCGCGTGGCCAATCGACGTTCGAGCTCACGATAGGCCAGGTGGACACCGTTGCGACCTTTCCGCCCGAAACCTGGCGTCGCCCGTAGCACCGCCGCCTTCCTGGCTGTGCTGAGCTGCGGCTGCCCGTACGGATTCGCGGGGGGGGGGCTGCCGTCGAACATCCGGACGGTGGCCATTCTGCCGTTCGACAATTTGACGGCGGAGCCTCTGCTGACCCAGGAGGTGTCCGAGGCACTGCGCGAAGCCGTCCAGGGCCGCCTTGGCCTTCGACCCTCGTCGGAAGCGAACGCGGACGCCGTCGTCCGCGGCAGCATTCTCCGCTACGAGCCCGACATCGCCCTCTCGTTCCAGGCCGGACAACCTGGCAACGTCGCGGTCACGTCGCGGCGCGTGCAGCTGACGCTCAAGGTCGAGATTTACGACCAGCGGGAGGGTCGCACCTTGTGGAGCCGGGAGAGCATCGTCGTGGATGGGGAGTATGAACCGCCGCGCGAGGCCGACGGTCGCAAGAAAGCCCTGGACAAGCTCGTCACGGACATCGTGGATGGAGCGCAGTCCCAATGGTGACGGCCACGCTGCGTCATCGCGGCGGCCGCGTACCGATCAAGTTCCTGGTGACGGTCGCGGTCATCGCCACCGTGGCCTTCTACGGAATCGGCGCGATGCGCGGGTACATCAAGTTCTATCAAATGCGCGACGAGATGCGCGTTCAAGCTCGCTTCGCCGGCAACCAGACCGACGTGGACATGCGTCGGAAGCTGCGTGCCAAGGCGACCGAGCTCGGACTCCCGGCCGACGCGCAGCGCATCACGATCCGGCGCCAGGGACGACCCCGCATGGTGATCATCACGGCCACCTGGCCGGACACCATCGCCATTCCGTTCTACGGCATCCCGATCATCTATCGCCCGGAGGCTCGGGCCCCCCTCTGATGCGCGCCCGCGATCAGCCGCGGAAGAAGATGAGCGTCACACCAACGAAGATCGGCAGGAGAATCGCGGCGCTGTAGGCGATGTAGCCGAAGAACGTCGGCATCTTGACGCCGCCCGCTTCGGCGATGGCCTTGACCATGAAGTTCGGGCCGTTGCCGATGTAGGTGTTCGCCCCCATGAACACCGCGCCGACCGAGATGGCCGCCAGGAGATGGTTGGCGGCGACGCCCGTCGCGAGATACTCACCCAGGAACCGGCCTTCGGCCGGCACCCCGCCGAGTCCCGCGGCGGTGGCCGAGAACGTCAGGTAGGTCGGGGCGTTGTCGAGGAAGCTCGACAGGCTGCCCGTGGCCCAGAAGAAGTGCCAGGGCTCATGGAGGCCGAAGCCCATGCCCAGCACGGTGCGCGCCCCCTGGCCCCAGGCGTTGAGAATCGCGAGCGCGGGCGCCATCGTGACGAAGATCCCCACGAACAACACGGCAACTTCAATGATGGGGCCGAACGTGAACTCGTTCCGCGTGTGGTGCAGCGACGGAGTGGCCACATAGGACGCCACACTCAACAGCGCCATCAACGCTTCCTGGACACCGAACGGCCACTGCTGACCGCCGTACCCGAGGCCCTTCCCGGACGCCAGCACGACTCCCATGATGCCCAGCAGGAACAACAGATTCCGCTTGCCGTGAATGCGCAGCGGCTCGTGCCGCATGACTTCCTCGAGCTGCGACCCGGCCCGATCCCGTTCCTCGCGGTCCAGCACCGTCTGGTCCCACACATTGAAGATCCCCAGCAAGACCAGGTTGACGACCAGCCACTGCGGCCACAACCGGAGCGTCCACTCGAACGGCACGCCAATCAGGAACCCGAGGAAGAGCGGGGGATCCCCCAATGGCGTGAGCAGCCCCGCGCAATTGGCGACCACGAAGATGAAGAAGACCACGACATGCGCCTTCCGCTTCCGGGATCGGTTGGCGCGGAGCAGTGGGCGAATCAGGAGCACCGACGCTCCCGTGGTCCCGATGAGGTTGGCGAGGAGCGCGCCGAGCGCAAGGACGCCCGTGTTGACCAGCGGCGTCCCGGACAGGGATCCCTGGATGTAGATGCCGCCACTGATGACGAACAGCGCCGCGAGGAGGACGATGAAGGCCACGTACTCCATCATCTTCTCTTCCAGCACGAGGCGCCCGGCCCCTCCCCATCCAAGCGTGAGGTACAGCGCAACCGGCAGCGCAATGATGACGACGACGATGCCCTTGTTGCGATTGTGCTCCCACCAATGCTCGGCGACCAACGGCATCACCGCGATCGCGAGAAGCAACAACGCGAACGGCACCACCGCGACGAGCGGCAGGTTGCGAGCCAGCTCACCGACGTCCGCTTCCTGTTGGGCGAACGCGGGCGACGCGAAGAGGGTGAGCGCGAGAAACGGAAGACCAACTAAGCGAGACACGGTCGTAAGCGACGACACGCCGAAGCTCCGGAAGAAGTCCGAAAAGTGTGCCGAATCGTAACCGGGGGACGCCCGTCACTCAATGTGTTCGGGCTTGACGCTGCCGCCCAATGCCGGTCACCTTCCGCGACGTTCCGAAAGGGTCATCCCATTGCCGTGTAATACTGCTACCAAGATCTTGGATTTCGCGGACGCCCGCCGCTGGCGCCGAGGGCTGGCGGGACGCGTGGTCTTCACGAATGGCGTCTTCGATCTGGTGCATGCGGGACACGTGGCCTTGTTGGAGGCGGCCCGCGGCCTCGGGGATGCGCTCATCGTTGGCGTGAACGACGACGCCTCGGCCGCCCGTCTTGGGAAGGGAACCGGACGTCCCTTTGTCCCCGCGGAAGACCGGGCGCGGGTACTGGCGGGGTTCGGGGCCGTCGACTGCGTGGTCCTGTTCGCCGAGGACACCCCGGCCGACCTGATCGCCGAGCTGGAGCCGGACGTGCTCGTGAAGGGCGACGACTATGCCGCGAGTCACCTTCCGGGCGGCGAACACGTCGTTGCCCGGGGCGGGGCGGTCGCGGTGCTCCCGCTGCTGCCGGGCCGGTCCACCAGCCACCTCGTGGAGCGCATCCGTGCCTCGGCCTGACGGACGCGCCGCAGACGCCCTCCGGCCCGTGACGCTCGAGCGCCACGCCAACCCCTATGCCGAAGGCTCGTGCCTCGTCCGGTTCGGCGCGACGCTCGTCCTCTGCACCGCGAGCGTGATCGAATCCGTGCCGGCGTGGCGCCGCGGGCGGGGTATTGGGTGGCTCACCGCCGAGTACGCGATGCTGCCGCGCGCGACCAGCGAGCGGACCGCGCGGGAGCGCACCGGTCCGGGTGGACGCACCCAGGAGATCCAGCGGCTCGTAGGGCGGAGCCTGCGCGGGGCGCTCCGGTCGTTCGACTTCGGAGAGCGGACCATCCAGATCGACTGCGACGTCCTGCAGGCGGACGGGGGCACCCGGACGGCCGCGATCACCGGCGCCGCGGTGGCGCTACACGACGCGTGTGGCTGGCTCGCTGAACGCCACGGCGTGCCGAACCCGTTTGCGCGCCTGGTGGCGGCCGTCTCAGTCGGCATCGTCGCGGGACATCCGGTCCTCGACTTGTGCTACGCCGAAGACCGGGATGCCGAGGTGGATGCCAACGTCGTGGTGCTGGAGCCGGACCAGTACGTGGAAGTGCAGGCGACCGGTGAGGCCGGCCATTTCGATCGGCGCCAGCTCGACGCCCTCCTGGAATTGGCGGATGCCGGAATCGCGCGGCTGTTCGCCGCCCAGCACGAGGCCCTTCGGTGAAACCGAAACTCCTGGTGGCCACCCGGAATCCCGGCAAGCAGCGTGAGATCCGGGCGTTGCTCGCAGGCATCCCGTACCAGATCGAGTTCCCGGACGATCGGGGGTTGTGGGAGCGCCCGGAGGAAGCCTCGATTGAAGACGCCGAGAGCTTCGAGGGCAATGCGCGGCGCAAGGCCGAGTACTTCGCTCGCCTTGCTCGGCTCCCCACCATCGCCGAGGACTCGGGACTGGAGGTCTTTTCCATCGGCGGTGCCCCGGGCGTCCATTCGCGCCGGTTTGCGTTTCCGGCGCTCCCGTCGATGGCCGAGCAGGACGCCGCCAACAATGCCGAGTTGCTGCGCCGCCTGGCGGGCGCGCCAGCCGACCGGCGACGCGCCCGGTACCGCTGCGTCGCCTGCTTCCTGGAGACGCCCGACACCATTCCCCAGACGTTCGAAGGGACCTGCGTGGGGCGCATCCTCGAGGCCGCGGAAGGCTCGGCGGGGTTCGGCTACGACCCCCTGTTCTTCGCTGACGAGCTCGGGAAGGGCTTCGGGGTGGCGACGCCGGAGGAGAAGGCGGCGGTGAGCCATCGCGGGCGGGCGTTCCGGGCCTTTGCCACGTGGCTCGCCGAACGGAAGTCCTGAGAGCAGAGCCCGTGTGACGGCTGGCACGGCCGTTCGCGCCGGACTACCATATCTTGAGCCCCTGCTTCTCCCGACGAGGTCTGGAGTCTGCCATGCGTGTTGCCCGAGGCTTCCCGTTGTCGATCCTGTTCTGGGCGGCGGCCTGCGCGCCGACCGCGGCGTCGCCGTCACCGTCGCCGTCGCCGACCGTCATTCACGACACGGTGCTGGTGCCGCAGGCCGCCCGCGTGGACACGGTCGTGGATCCGGAGACCCGGCAGCGGCTGTCCCAGATGGAGGCTGACGTGCTCGCCCGCGAGGCGCGCATTCAGATCCTGGAGGAGCAACTCGAGAACGCGCAACGCGAGGTGGTCCGGACCATGGCGAAGAGCCAGACGGTCGCCTCCAAGGCGGAGGCGGCGTCCGCCATTGCCGAAGCCGAGCTTGCCGTCCGCACGCTCCGGTCCGTGGCGGGTCGCAACCTGCCCGCGGAGGTGCCGCAGGCTGAGCGGCTCCTTCAGGAGAGCAATACGGAGTTCGATCAGGGGAACTTCGGCGGAGCGCTCTATCTGGCGTCCGAGGCGCGGAGCGCCACGGCGCAGGCCACCGATCGCATCCGCCGGGTGGAAGCAACCGAGCTGCGACAGGGAGAGACCGCTTTCGACGCTCCGCTCCGCATGCAAACGACGACCCGAGCCAATATCCGGGAGGGGCCGGGCACGACCTTCCGCATCCTGTTCACGCTGGATCCCGAGAGCCCGCTGCTCGGTTTCTCGTACGTCGAGGGGTGGGTGCGGGTTACGGATGACTCCGGGCGATCCGGCTGGATCGCCCGGTCGCTCCTGGATCGGCGGTAGCCCTCAGGCGGCTGTCCCGGCTCGTATCACGCGGTTCCGGCCCTCGTCTTTGGCCCGATAGAGGGCGGCGTCCGCCGCGGCGATCAACGCCTCGGGATCGGCACCGTGCGCCGGGAATTCCGCCACGCCAATGCTGATGGTCACGCGCCCTCCCTCGAAGATGCGCGACGCCAGCAGCAGGCGGATGCGCTCCGCCACGTCGACCGCCGCCTCCATGTCGGTCTCCGGGAGCACCACCACGAACTCCTCACCACCGTACCGCGCGGGCGTGTCGATCTCTCGCGTCGTCTCGCGCAGCACGTCGGCGACGGCCGCGAGCACACGGTCACCCGCGAGGTGGCCGTGGGCGTCGTTGAACTTCTTGAAATGGTCCACGTCCATGACCAGCAGCGAGAACGCATGCTCGTGGCGCCGAGAGCGCAATACTTCGCTCGCGAGCACTTCGGACAGGCGACGGCGGTTGTAGAGACCCGTGAGCTGGTCGGTGACCGAGAGCCGTTCCAGCTCCTGGTTGGTGTGTCGCAGGGTGTCGTTCGCGGCGTTCAACTGCTCGCGGCCTTCGCGGAGTCGCTTGACCATGTCGTTGAACACCGTGGTGAGGTACGCGACCTCCCCCGCGCCGATGACCGGCAGGTCCACCGTGAGATCGCCGCCTGCCACCTGTTCGGCGCCTACGGCGAGCCGGTCGAGAGGGCGGACGATGAGCAGGGCCAGTCGGTAGCCGATCCACCCCACACCGAGCAGGATGGCCACCACGATGAGGAGGGTCGTGTTCCGCAACCGGCGGACTTGCGCGAAGGCCCGCTCCTGCGACACTTCGGCGACCACCATCCACTGCAGCCGCTCCACCGTCCTGGCCGCGCCCAGCGCGCGCGCGCCCTGCGAATTCCGGAAGCTGGTGATGGTCGTGTCGCGATGCAGCGTCGCCACCTGCTCCGGATCTAGGTCGCCACCGTCGGGCGTCCCCGATCCGTCGGGTCGTACCCGCAGGATGAGCGTGCCATCGGGCCGGAGGACCGAGACCATGCCGGCCGCCGGCGCCGTCGACGCGAGCGTCGCCGCCAGAGCGCCGAACCGTACCCGCGCCACCAACGCCCCCAATGGTGAGGTCCCGCCCGCCGGGTTCACCGGGACAGCAAGGAGCATCGTGGTCCCACCCCGAGTCTGCTCCGGTGTGCCGACGACTTCGCGGCCCCCCCGAATGTCGGCAAGCCAGCCCGTGGGGAGATCGATCGGGCCGGCGGAGTCCGCGGTAGACGCCAACACGTTCCCCTCGAGATCCGTGACGAGCATCTCCGAGTTCTGCTCCACCCGGCCCATGACGGACTCCAAATACGCCCTGATTCGTTCCCGCGCATCCGAGCGGTGGAGGTTCTCCGATATCTCGTAGGAGCTGGCAAAGACGCGGAGATCAAAGATCCGCTGCTGGTGCCACAGCATGATCTCGCGCTGCGCTTGGGTACTCGCGGTCCGTAGCTCATCCCCGAGGCGCGCGTCCAACGACCGCCGACTCTGACCGTAGGCGAGGTACGCCGTGATGAGCGACGGCACGAGGGCGGCGAGCATGGCAAACGCGATGATGCGCTCGCGGAGGCTCTGCAACCGCAGCACACCAAACGAATGCGACAGCCGGATTTCCCACGCGCTCGCGCGCCGGATCTCACCCATCGGCGTTACCTCGGACGACCATGCGGCGATCCGTCCCTGGGAGGAAACCTAAGCTATCCCTCACCCGGAGCGCCTGCAAATCCCGACCCCCGTGCTTTGGCTTGCGCGGGTCGAGGCGGCATCCGAGGTTTGCCCGGAGAACGCCCAATATCCAACAAGGAACAAGAACGTCGAGTGACCAGGAGGGAACGGGCAACGCTGAATGACCAATACGGAACCGATAGTGCTGATTCGCACCCTTCGGCGTTCCTTGTTGGTCGTTGATTGGATGTTCTCCGTTCCGCGTCAGTCATTCGACATTTCCAGAGGAATGACGACGGGAACTAGCATCCTGACGCCGCGCGCCAACGCCGTCGCCGCCTTGCTGGCATTCGTCCTGCCGCCGGCCGCGCTGGCCCAGTCCTTCACTGGCACGTATGTGATATCGAACCGTCAGGGGGAAGCCACGACGCTCGCGCTGCGGCAGACCGCCGAAGGGCAATTGACCGGCAGCTTCAGCGGGAACGGTACGCAGCTCCAGGTCGAGGGACTGGTGGAGGAAGGCACTGCCATGGGCACCATCACCGGGGCCGAGGGCGGGGTCTTCTTCGAGGGGACCCTCGAGATTCAGTTCAACCAGCGTGTGTACGGCCGGAGTCTGTGTCAGTAGCGAACATTGAATGACGACCAGGGAATGACTCACATGGAAGGCAGAAGCAGATTGCAGGATGAACACGCACCTCAGAATTCTGAACGTCGCTCTTCTGCGCACCTTGGTGGTCGTTCAAGCTCCCCATGACGAGCACCGGTGAACGGCTGAGCAAGGCGCTCTCCGACCGCTTCGAGGTCGGGCGGTTGCTGCGGCGGGGCGGCATGGCGTCAGTGTTCCTCGCGCGCGACCTCCGGCACGACCGGTCGGTGGCGCTCAAGGTGCTCCACCGCGAGATCGCGGCCAGCATCGGCGCCGATCGGTTCCTCCGCGAGATCCACATCGCGGCGAGCCTCGCGCATCCCAACATCCTCACCGTCCACGATTCCGGCGACGTTGGCGGCGTGCTCTACTACGTCATGCCGTTCGTGGAGGAAGGATCGCTTCGCGCGCGCCTGGAGCGGGAGGGTCCGCTGTCGGTCGAGGATGCCGTCCGCATCGCGTGCGAAGTGGCGGATGCGCTGGGGTACGCCCACAGCCGCAACATCATGCACCGCGACATCAAGCCCGAGAACATCCTGCTCGAGGCAGGCCACGCCGTGGTGGCCGACTTCGGCATGGCATGCGCCATCGAGGCCATGGGTTCCGACCGATTCACGGATTCGGGGCTGGCCGTCGGGACGCCGGCATACATGAGTCCCGAACAAGCCGCAGCGGAGCACACCGATGGCCGGACGGATCTCTATGCGCTCGCCTGCGTGCTGTATGAGGCATTGGCCGGGGAGCCGCCGTTCACGGGGCCCAGCGCCCTGGCGGTTCTGGCGCGGAAGGCGGCCGGCACCGTCCCCAGCCTCCGCCTCGTTCGCGACGAAGTCCCGCTCCACGTCGAGGGCGCCCTCACGCAGGCCGTCCGGAGCCTGCCCGCGGATCGCTTTGCCACCGTCGGCGAGTTCGCGGAGGCGCTGCAGGAAGACACCACCGCCGGCACCGCGGGTCGGTCGATTGCGATCCTGCCGTTCGCCAACATGACCGGCGACCCGGAGACCGACTACTTCGCGGAAGGGATCGCCGAGGAGATCACCACAGCCCTTGCCCGTGTCCCCGAGCTGCGCGTGGCGGCGCGGACGAGCGCGTTCGCGTTCAAGGGACAACAAGGCGACATGCGCGACATCGGCCGCAAGCTCGGTGTGGGCGTCGTCCTGGAAGGAAGTGTCCGCCGGTCCGGCAAGCAGCTGCGGGTCGCCGCCCAGCTGATCAACGTGGCCGACGGGTATCACCTCTGGTCCGAACGCTACGATCGCGAGCTGGAAGACGTGTTCGCCATCGAGGACGACATCACGCGGAGCATCGTGGGGGCGCTCGAGGTCCTCCTGGCGGATCGCGGCGACCGCACGTTGGTCCACGAGGCGCCAGCCCACATCAACGCCTATGATTTCTACCTCCGGGGGAGGCAGTACTTCCGGCAGACCCGCCGGAAGAGTCTCCAGTACGCCCGCCAGATGTTCGAGCGGGCCACCGAGATCGATCCTGGCTACGCGCTGGCCTGGACGGGCATCGCGGATTCGTGCTCGCTCCTCTACATGTTCTATCCCGGCCAGGCCTCCGACCTCGAGCAGGCGGATCGCGCGAGTGCCCGGGCCCTGGAGCGCTCACCCTCGCTACCCGAGGCGCACGCCTCGCGCGGATTCGCGCTGTTCCATCTCAAGCGGCTCAACGAGGCCAGTGCCGCCTTCGAGACGGCGTTCCGGCTCGATCCGCAGCAGTCCGAGGCTCGGTACTACTACGGTCGCGCGCTCTTCCAGCAGGGCAAGTTCGCGGATGCCGCGCGGAGCTTCGAGGATGCGGCGCGGGTGCGCGAGGACTACCAGGCACGGTTCTTCGCGGCGCAGTCGTATCAGGCCATGGGAGCGGTGGGCGAAGCGGAAGCCGCCTACCGGCGGGCGCTGGACGTGGCACTCCGTCACCTCGAGCTGAACCCGGACGACCCCCGCGCCGCCACGATGTGCGCCGTGTCCTCCTGTCGCCTCGGCCGCAAGGCCGAAGGGTTGACATGGGCCGAGCGGGCCGTCGCTGCGGACCCGGAAGACGCGGGCGTGCGCTACAATGTCGCGTGTCTGTACGCGCTCGAAGGTGAAACCGAGAGGGCCATCGAGTGCCTCGAGGAGGCCTTCAAGGTCGGCTTCGCCAACCGGGATTGGGTCGAGAAGGACCCGGACTTGGACACGTTACGCGATCACCCGCGCTTCCGGGCACTACTGGCCCGTCCCTGAGCCGCTCGCCGTCCCCGTCGATTCTCGCCGTTCGGCTGGTCCCGCACCGAGAACCGGTTAGAATTGCAGTCCGGACGGAGCGTGGCGCAGCCCGGTAGCGCACCTGCTTTGGGAGCAGGGGGTCGCGGGTTCGAATCCCGCCGCTCCGATTGCGCAACGACGGCTCCGGCGCCAGCGCGCCGGGCCGTCGTCGCGGACCGGCGGGCCGGGCTTCTATCCGTCGCCCCTCGCCTCCGGCTTGGGGCGGTCCGGTCCAAACCCGCCGTCGGTCGGGAAATGCAAGGGAACCTCTCCACCAGTCCGTGAGTAGGGAGTCGGCACCGCCGCGGCTTCCGCGAGTGAACTCGCCGACCACGCGCGCGGCCCGGAATGCCAGGTCACCGCACTTGTGCAGAGCTCCCCCGGGTCAGTATCCAGGCGCATCGCGGAGCGCACGACTCACGCGGGGCGCCCGTCCCGTTGGCGCGGGGGCCTTGGAAACGACCCGGAAAGTGTCCCGCGCGATCAGCAGCTCCTCGTTGGTCGGAATCACGTAGGCGTGGAGCCGCGCCTCATCGGCGGAGATGTCCCCCTCGGCCCCACCGACCGTGGCGACGTTCCGGTCCGCATCGAGCTGAAGGCCCAGCACGTCGAGGCCGTCACAGATTCGGGTCCGCACGGGCGCCGCGTTCTCCCCGATCCCGCCACTGAACACGACCGCGTCGGCGCCTCCCATCTCGGCGTAATACGCCCCGAGGTACCGCTTCACCCGCTGGCTGAAGAGGGCAATCGCGAGCTCCGCCCGCCGGTCGTGGTTCTCCGCCGCTTCGTCCAGCAGGTCCCGCATGTCGCTCGTCAGACCGGAGATTCCCAGCAGCCCCGACTGCTTGTTGAGCAGCGCGTCCACCTCAGAGAGCGTCATGCCGTCCTTGGCGGCCAGGAATTCCACGAGCGACGGATCGATGTCCCCGGACCGCGTCCCCATGATGAGCCCCTCGAGCGGGGTGAAGCCCATCGAGGTGTTGAAGGAGGCGCCCGCCTTGATGGCGCACGCCGAGCAGCCGTTGCCGAGGTGCAGCGTGATGATGTTCACCCGCTCTTTGGGGAGGTCGAGGAGCCGTCGGTAGCGGTAGGCGATGTAGCGGTGCGAGGTGCCATGGAAGCCGTAGCGGCGAATCCGGTGCCGGCGGTAGAGCTGGTAGGGGACGCCGTAGAGGTAGGACGTCTCGGGCATCGTCGCGTGGAACGACGTGTCGAACACGGCCACCTGCGGCACGCCCTCTCCGAGGAGGGCCAGCGCGGCCGCAATGCCGCGCAAGTTGCCGGGGTTGTGCAACGGGGCCAACTCGATGCACTCGGCAATGCCGTCGACCACCGCTTGATCGATGCGCACGGAACTCCGGAAATGCTCCCCGCCATGGACCACACGGTGCCCAACGGCGTGAATGTCGCCCAGCGCGGTGATCCCGTCGACCTGAGAGTCGCTGCCCACCACCCACCGCAGCACCAGATCGATCGCGGCACGGTGGTCCCGGAGCGGCTCCGCATGCCGCTCGAGCGGCCCGTCGCCGGCCTGGAGCGTGATGAGGGCCTGGCCGCCCAGCCGCTCCACGATACCGCGCGCCAAACGCTGGTCCGCGTCCCGGTCGATCCGTTCCTGATCGGTGGCAATGATCTGGAACTTCACCGTGGACGAGCCACAGTTGAGCACGAGCACGTTCATACGTTTCCCTCCGCCACGTCACCCACCGCAGTATCACCGGGGGGACGCCCCCTCGCCAGCGGCCCTTGACCGTGACCTCGATTCGTGCGGTATTCCATGACCGAGGACTCGCACGCGGAGCACCGCCCGTGACCCGGCCACCCATCCCAGCCCAATTCGATCTCGAACGCTTCTTCGACTACGCGATCGACATGCTCTGCATCGCGGACGCGTCGGGCTATTTCCTCAAGGTCAATCGGGCGTTCGAGCGGGTGATGGGCTACACCCGCGAGGAGTTGCTCGCGCGGCCGTTCGTGGAGTTCGTCCACCCGGATGACCGTGGGGAGACGCTCGCCGAGACACGCCGCCTCTCACAGGGCGCCATCAGCTTTGCGTACGAGAACCGGTATAAGGCTAAGGACGGGTCCTGGAAGTACATCTCGTGGACCTGCTACCCCGATCCGGAAACCGGCCTCATGTACGCGGTCGCGCGGGACATGACCGAGCAACGGACCCGCGAGGACCGGTTCGACGGCATTACGGGGATTCCCAACCGGCGCGTGTTCGATGACGCGATCGCGGAGGAGCTGCGGCGCGCCGCTCGGCTGTCGCTCCCCCTGGGCGTCGCCCTGCTCGACGTGGACCATCTCCGCGCGTACAACGAAGCCCAAGGGCACTTGGAAGGGGATCGCGTACTCCGGCAGATCGCCGAGGCCCTGTCGGCGCGCCTGCGGCGGGCCGGCGACCTCTTGGCCCGCTACAATGGAGGGACGTTCGGGGTGCTGTTCGCGGACGTGCGGGACATCGACACCGCCCGGACCTACTGCGAGCAGCTCCGAAGTGTCGTCACCTCCCTGGAGCTCGGGTTTCCCACCGCTGACGGCAACCGCACCCTGACCTTGAGCGGCGGGTTTGCCACCGCCAGCCCCACGCGAGGGGACACGCCGGCGCCGTTGCTCAAGACCGCCCAGCGGGCGCTCGTCCGGGCGAAGGCTCAGGGTAGAGACCGGCTCGAATCGGCCTGACGGCTGCCGGCCGGGCTTGTCTGGCACGCAGGCCCTTCCCAAGTTCCACGTGGCGCCCGTAGCTCAGCTGGATAGAGCATCGGCCTTCTAAGCCGAGGGTCGGAGGTTCGAGTCCTCCCGGGCGCGTTCGCCCTTCCTGCTGTCACGCCGCTTGTGCACGCCCGGCCGGACTGCCGAGATTTGCGGCCGTCCTACGCTACCGCAACCAGCGCGGAGACCTCATGCGAAGAACGTCTGCTTGGGCGCCCTTGGTCGGAGCCCTCACAATCTGCGGCACACTCCACGCCCAAACTCCAACCCGGATCATCCTGTTCGTGGCCGACGGGGCGGGGGTGGGCTATTGGACCGCCGCCCGGCTCACCATGGACTCCCTCGCCGTGCAGGACATGCCCGTGCTCGGCCTCATCGAAACGGGCTCGGCCGATCGCGTCGTCACGTTCAGCGCCGAGGCCGCAACGGCGTTCGCCACCGGGGTGCGCACGTTCTTCAACGCCGTTGGCGTCGGTCCCGATTCGCAACCCCGCCCGACCGTCCTCGAAATCGCCCAGAGCCGTGGCCTGTCCACGGGCCTGCTCACGACCACGGAGCTGGTGGACGCCACGCCGGCCGCGTTTGCCGCCCACGTCACGAGCCGCCGCCGATCGAGCGAGATCGCGCGCCAGATGGCGGCGCACGACGTGATGGTGCTGCTCGGCGGGGGCCGCCGGGCGTTCGACACCGCGCGCGAGCCGAACGGGCAGTCGGTACTGGCATCGATGCGGGAGCGGTATGCGTACGTGGAAGACGCCGCTGGGCTCGCCGCCCTTCGGCCGGACACCGTGACTCGCCTCCTCGGACTGTTCGCGGATGGCGACATGCCCCTGGCCCCCGAGCGCGAGCCCTCGCTTGCGACCCTCGCGCGGACCGCGCTCACCGTGCTGGACAAGAACCCGCGCGGGTTTTTCGTCCTGATCGAGACGGAAGAGACCGATACCCAGGGCCACCACAACGCCCCGTTCGACGTGATCGCCCACGAGATGGAGGCCTTCGACGCGACCGTGCGCGTAGGACTCGAGTATCAGCAGCGCCATCCCGAGACGTTGGTGATCGTGCTCGGCGACCACGATACCGGCGGCCTCGCCATTCTCGACGACTCGGCGCACACGGCCCCCGTTGCCGCCTATTTGACGCCGAATCACTCGGCGAACCTCGTCCCGCTCTTCGCGTCGGGCCCCGGAGCGAACGCGTTCGGTGGCATCATCCGGAACGACCGGATCGGGCAACTGCTGCTCCAACGGGTGAGGGGCCACTGAGAGAACAGTGGAGGGTCCCTGGCCCTAGCGGGGGACCGGCCGGCCCCTAGAATCTCACGGGATGACAACCTCCGGACCTGTTCAACGACGATTCGCCGACCGCGTGGTCCTGATCACCGGTGCTGCCCGCGGCATCGGCCTCGCGGCGGCACGCGCGTTTGCCCGCGAGGGCGCCGCAGTGATGCTGACCGGCAGAGATCCCGCCCGCGGGCGTGAAGCCGCCGACACCGTTCCCGGCAGCGCGTTTGCCGTGGCCGACGTGCGCCGTGCGGCGGACTGCGAGCGGGCGGTGGCGGAGACGGTCGACCGCTTCGGACGGCTCGACGTGCTCGTCAACAACGCCGGGGTGATCTACCGCAACCGCACGGTTGACGTACTGACCGAACAAGAGTGGGACGAGACGTTCGACACGAATGTGAAGGGCGCGTTCCTGATGAGTCGCGCAGCGCTCGCGGGATTGCGCGCCACCCGCGGCGCCATCGTCAACGTCGCCTCCTACGTCGGGCTCGTCGGATTCGCGGGCTCCGCGGCGTACGCGGCTTCCAAGGCGGCCCTGGTCAATCTCACGCGCTCGATGGCCCTCGACCATGCCACCGAGGGACTCCGCGTCAACTGCGTCTGCCCGGGCAGCGTGGATACCGAGATGATCCACGCCGCGTGGGACGCGTTTCCGGATCCGGCCGCCGCTCGCCGAGCATGGGAACAAAAGCACCCGGTGGGTCGCATCGCGACCGCGGACGAGGTCGGGAACGCGATCGTGTTCCTCGCTTCATCCGACGCGTCGTTCATCACGGGGGTCGCGCTCCCGGTGGATGGCGGCATCACCGCGGCGTGAGATCCCCTCCATGACGGGCACGTCGACGCCCCCCGCGGTCCCGCCGCCGCGGCGCCACTACGCGGACCCGTCCGCGTCCAAGAGCCAGCCCCGCACAGACGTGCAGATCTGGGCCACCCACGTCGGTCCTGCAGTCTTCGGATTCGGCGTTGGGGTGACATGGCTGGTGTGGACTGGTGGCGCGCTCCCGGTCTACACACCGTTGCTCACGGCATTCGGAGTGTGGGCGGTCACCCAAGTCGCGGTCCGAGTGAGCGCGGCCATCGCGGGCCGCTACCTCGGTCTGACCGGCGAGACGATACCCGCCCGCCGCGAATACTCGGCCGCGCAGGCGCTCGTCGCGCAAGGTCGCTACGAAGATGCCGCCAGCGCGTGGGAGATCGCCGCCGCGGAGTCCGGCGCAGATCCCGAGCCCTATCTGGCGCTCGCGCGCCTGTTCCGCGACCAACTGGGACGCCCGGACGACGCGGCGGCCTGGTTCCGCCGCGCGCGCCGCGACGCGACGCTCCCGCCTGGCCATGACCTGCTGGTGTCGCAAGAGTTGATCGAGCTGTATCGCACGAAGCTGGGACAGCCCCAGCGTGCCATCCCCGAGTTGGCACGCATCTGCGAGCGGTTCCGAGGCACGCCGAACGCCGTCGCGGCGGAGCGGGAGCTGGCCGCCCTGAGGAACGAACTCGCCCGGGAGCGCGGCATCGACGGATGACGGGCCGCGTGCAGATGCTCCTGGCGTACCCAACGGGAGTGTCCATGCGTTCGCTCCTTGCGCTCCTCGCGCTCAGCTTCCCGACAGGACTCGCCGCGCAACAGCCCGACTCGCTGCCCGCAGGGCTCACCCCCGCCATGGTCCAGCGGGGGAAGCTCTTTTACGAAGGCCCGGGCCTGTGCGCGTCCTGCCATGGTCTGGAGGGGAGGGGCATCCCCAACGCCGGCGTCGATCTCACGGACGCCGTTTGGGCGGCGGGCGATGGCCGCCTACGTCTGGACCATGAGCCACCGGCAGAGTTCATAGCGCTTTCCGGCCGCCACCATCCCGGTGGGCATCAGCGACGCGGGTACGTCTCGAACACCGCGAGTACGCGCTGCATTTCCTCTGGCGAAAGGACGGCGGGCTCTCCCACGTGCAGCGCGGTGACGTATTGCGAAGCGAGGGACTCGACCTCGATTGCGAGGTCCAACGCCTGATCCGGAGCGGCGCCACACGCCACCATCCCATGGTTCGCGAGCAGACAGGCTCGCCGTCCTTCGAGGGCCGCAACCGTCGCACTCCCGATCGCCGCGCTCCCGGGGGTGGCATACTCGCTGCAGCGAATGTCCGCGCCACCGGCCATCGCGACCATGTAGTGAAACGCCGGAATGCCGCGGCGAACGCTCGCCAGCGCCGTCGCGAAGCGCGGATGGGCGTGCACGATGGCGCCGACCTCCGCCCGCGCCGCGTACACCGCTGCGTGGAGCCGCCACTCGGTGGACGGGCGTGCATCTGGAGGCGAGTGCACCGAGCCGTCGAGCGCCATGGCCACGACGTCAGCCGGCTGGAGACGGTCATAGGAAACACCCGACGGCGTGATGAGCATCCCGTCCGCCACGCGCATGCTGACGTTGCCCGCGGTGCCGCGATTCACGCCGGCCGCGTTCATTCGGCGCGCTACCGCGACCACCACGGCGCGAGGGTCGGGGAGCGGCGCGGTCATGGGTGCTCGGGATACAGGGTGGCGAGCCCGGCAGCACTGGCATCGCACACGCCGCGCTCGGTGATGAGGCCGGTCACTAGCCGCGCCGGCGTCACATCGAACGCCGGGTTGGCTACTGGAGCGGCTGCCGCCAGGAGACGCACGCTCGCCGCCCCTCCGTCAGCCCCGCGCCCCGCCACGACCCGGACCTCGTCGCCATCTCGCTCCTCGATCGGGACGGCGTCCGGGCCCCCGGCGGCCCAGTCGATGGACGAGCCGGGCACCGCCGCGTAGAACGGGATGCCCAGCGCATGCGCCGCGAGGGCCTTGAGGTAGGTGCCGACCTTGTTGCACACATCGCCGGCGGCGGTCGTGCGGTCGGTCCCCACGAGGCACACGTCCACCGCCCGCCGAGCCATGATCGCTCCGGCGGCGTTGTCGGCAATCACCGTGTGCGGCACACCCGCGTCCGCCAGCTCCCAGGCCGTGAGCAACCCCTGGTTCCGCGGCCGCGTCTCGCTCACCCACACATGCACGGGAACGCCCTCTTGGTGCGCGCGATAGACCGGTGCGAGGGCCGTCCCCCATTCCACCGTTGCCAGGTGCCCCGCGTTGCAGTGCGTGAGCACCTGCACGGGACGCTGGGCGTGCGGGAGCAGCGCCTTCAGGACCGCCAGGCCGTGCTCCCCGATGGCGCGGTTGACCGCGACGTCCTCCTCACAGATCCGCTGCGCTTCCGCGTAGGCGATCTCTTGCCGGCTGCCTTCGGGCGCGCCGTGGAGGCGGGCACGCATGCGGGCGAGCGCGGCCGCGAGATTGACGGCCGTCGGTCGTGTGGCGCGGAGCAGGTCGGCCGCCCGCGCGAGCCCGCCGTCCGACGGATCCGCCCGCACGGCGAGACAGATCCCGTAGGCGGCGGTTGCCCCGATGAGGGGAGCGCCGCGCACCTGCATCGTCCGGATGGCGTCGGCCACCATGGCAACCGTCGTCAGCCGGCGTTGCACGACGTCGCCGGGAAGGCGGGTCTGATCCACGATCTCAACCGACCACCCGTCCGGCGCCAGTTGAATCGTCCGCCACCGATGGGGACCGGCATCCACCGCCACCACGCTACGCTCCGCCGCTGACTTTGCGGGCCCACGTCGACGCCCGCGCGACCAGGTCCGCAGTATCGACGTTCGTGAGGATGCGATGCGCCATCACCCGCTCACCACGCACCCAGACGTCCGTGACGTGCTCCCGACCCGCGGCATACACCAGGTGTGAGCGGGGATCGAAGCAGGGTTGGACCTCCACGGCGCTGAGATCGACGGCCGCGAGGTCCGCCTCCTTGCCGGCGGCGATCGAGCCGAGGCGGTCACCCATCCCCAGCGCCCGCGCGGGGTGAATTGTCACCATCGCGAGCGCTTGAGCGGCCGGCACCGCCTCGGCACGGTTCGCCGCCACCTTGGCGACGAGCGACGCGAGCCGCAGCTCGCTCCACAGGTCGAGCCGGTTGTTGCTGGCCGCGCCGTCGGTGCCGATGCCCACGTTGACACCGCGCGCGCACAGGTCGGCAATCGGCGCGATCCCGCTCGCGAGCTTGAAGTTGGCGGCGGGGCAGTGGGCCACGTGCACTCCCGCCGAGGCCAGCAGATCCCGCTCCCCGTCGTCGAGGTGGACGCAATGGGCGGCCACCAAGCGAGCGCTGACGACGCCGAGCGCGTTGAGCCGCGCGAGCGGTCGCATCCCGTGCGCAGCGAGACTCTCGTGGATCTCGTCGTCCGTCTCGTGCACGTGCAGGTGGAGCGGGAGGTCGGCATCGTCCGCAAATTGCACGGCGGCCGTGAAGCTCGCGTCGCTCACCGTGTAGGGTGCATGCGGAGCCACCGAGCAGGACACGAGCGGGTCGCCTGTCAGCTGGTCCAGGACCGCCCGCCCCAGGCCCAAGTACTCCGACGCGTTTGCCGCGTACGGGGTGGGGAACTCGAGGATCGTGACACCGAGCACCGCCCGCATGCCGGCCTGGCGGGCGGCATCGGCCGCGGCGAGCGGGAAGAAGTACATGTCGTGGAAGCACGTCACACCGCCACGCAACATCTCGGCGGCGGCCAGCAGCGTCCCATCATGGACGAACGCGTTCGACACCAGGCGCGACTCCGCCGGCCAGATGTGCTCGGACAGCCACACCCGAAGGGGCAAGTCGTCGGCACTGCCGCGGAGCAGGCTCATGGCCGCGTGCGTGTGCAGGTTGATGAGGCCGGGAATGAGCGCGTGGCTGGGGAGCGGGACGCGGACCGCATGGGGGAACCGCGCCTGCGCATCCGCCACCGGGAGGACCGCGTCGATCGTGATTCCGCGAATCACGACGGCGTGACTCTCGAGTACGGTATCGGGCTCGACCGGTACCACCCACCGCGGCTCGAGTACCGTCAGGTCGGTCGCGAGCGAGGGAACCTCCGTGTCGGGTGCGGGTGGGTGCGGGAGCCTTCGACCGGGAATCTCACATGCCCGGAGGGATGCCCCGCTTGAAGCGCACATACGCCCACGAGAGCGGGACGATCAGGACGACGGCGGCAATGAGCGTGAGGGCGATCAGGACGGCCCCGATTACCCGAGCGCGTTGGCCGGCCGCCGCCGCCTCGAACAGCGCCGAGTCCTGCCGCGCGGTGAGCACGATCATCGCCTCGCGGCCGGCGACCCCGAGCTGCAACGACGGGGTTGCCGGAGAGGCGTCCAGGTCGGCCAGGATCGTCCCGACTAGCGCGCGATCGGTCGAATCCGTGAGCTGGTCACGCAGGCCCGCGAGATCGGTGCGCAGGGCATAGGCCAGCGAATCCCGCAATCGCCGTTGCGCCACGAACTCGAGATCCTCCGTCGCCATCTGGCGCCAGACCTCCAGGGTAGCATTGTAGCGATTGAGGGTCTCGACCCCGTGCTGGCTCTCGGACACCAGGGCAGCGGAGCGGGACAACCCGATGAGGTGAAACGCCCCGACGACCATGGCGATGACGAGCGCGACGGCGGCAACGGTGAGCGCGATACCAGGGCGGGGCCCTTTGTAGTCCTGCAGGGCCATCGCGAGTGAGGATCGAGGCTGGGGCATGAGAACGCCTCATTCGTCTCTGGAAAAGCAGCGGAAGATGAGCGGTGCAACGCTACCGTCGGGATCGCATCACCGCAAGAGAAACGCGAGGGCCACGGTGACGGACGGGGGCACAGGGCGCGAGCCGCCGTTCCATCAGCGGCGCTTTGGAGTCGGCGGGCGAAAGACGCGACCACCCCGCCCGGCGACTAGCCACCCATGTACGCATAACTACTTGTAACCACCTGACTTACGGCAATCACCTGAGGTGCCATCTGAGGTTTTGTGATCTAAGTGACTGAATCCAAAGGCGATCGGCTCGATACTGAGGTGCCGATTACGGCGAGACGTCGAGGGTCACCCTGGCGGTGCTGGCGCACGCGGTGGTCTTGGGGACAGAATTGTCTGGAGAGAATGCACTGATGGACGATCCACGCGAGCCCGGCCAGCCGGTCCCCACGCCCGGCCAAGAGTCGTCGTCGGTCGCCGAACCCGCTCGGCGCCCGCGCTTGTCGCGCCCCACACCCTCGCAACTGTTCGCGGAGCGCAAGGACGACGAAGGGGACAACGGGCGGAAGCGAACGACCCGCGTGATTCCGGCGCTCGCTGAAGCGGGCCTCCCTCCGCAGCCCGCGGCCGAGCTCCCGACGCCTCCGCCGCCAGAGCCCCTGGTGCCGCCGCCGGCGGCGCTGGCAGCTCCCGCTCCGGCGGCCGGCCGCCCATCGGAGCCCGGACGGGTCCTCGACTATCCTCCCGACATCGTCTTCATCGTGCGGGCTGACGGGACGGTCCTGTACATCAACCGCCCCCTCGGTCGCCGCGGTGAGGAAGAGATCATCGGGTCGCAGTTCACGGACTGGATCTTCCCGGACCAACACAGCTATGTGCGGGACGCGCTCCAGCGGGTCTTCTCCACTGGCCACGCGGATGGCGTCGAGCTCACGGGGATTCAGGGACACGATCCTGACGCCTCCTTCGAATGCCGGATCGCGCCCAATCAGCGAGACGGCAAGGTCGTCTCCGTCACGGTGATCTCTCGTGACGTCTCCCGATACCGCCAGATCGAGCGGACGCTGCGGGCCCGGCACGATGACCTGCAGCGGCGGCTCGAGGACCGGCTGGCCGATCTCGACGTCCTGCGCGAGCAGCTTGCGGCGCATCAGGCGGGAGCCCCCACCGGATCCGAGCACGAGCAACGATTCCGAACGGCCCTCGACGCGGCGGGAGAGGCAATCTTCCTCGTGGATCCGGAAGACGAGACGCTGGTAGACCTGAACGACACGGGCTGCCGGTGGCTGCGGCGCCACCTCGCGGAGTTGCGCGGGGCACGGGTGGACGACCTCGGTCTGGCCTTCCCGCTGCTGCCGCCGCCGAGCTTGGACGTGCAGTTCACCGAGACGCGCGACAGCCGGCGGCCCCTCGTGCTGGAAGGGGAGCACAAGCGCACGGACGGCAGCACGTTCCCGGTCGAGGTCTCGGTGTCCCAGGTCGTCGGCGACCGACCGTACGTCCTCGCCGTTGCCCGGGACGTCAAGGACCGCCGTCGGGCGCAGGAAGCCATTGCCGAGGGGGAACATCGGTATCGCGCCTTGCTCGACCAGTCGTTCGACGCCGTGTATCTGACGACGCGGGGCGGGGAGATCGTCGAGGCCAACAACGCCGCCCTGGAGCTGTTCGGATATCGCAGGGACGAGTTCATCGGTCTCGACGCCCGCACCATCATGCCGCACGTGGACGACATTCGGCGCTTCCAGCGAATCATGGCGGCCGAGCGCTTCGTGGCCCGCCTGGAGGTGACCCTCCGTCGTCGCGCGGGGTCCGCGTTCGCGGCGGTGCTCTCGGCGGCACGACGGCGAGACGGCCACGACCGCCTCCTGGGCTATCAGTGGGTTGTCCGCGCACTTCCCGGCGGCGACGTCGCCGCTCCGGAGCCGGCGGCCGTGCCCGCGCCGGCGGCCGATCCCCTGGAGGGTGTCGTGATGTTGGTTGGCGGGACGGACACGGTGCGCGAGGAGGGGGTGCACGCCCTCGAGCGCGCCGGGGTGGCCGTGCTGGAGGCCCCCGATCCGGGTATCGCCATCCGCTTGCTGCGGAGCCACGCCGGATCCGTCCGACTGGCGGTGGTGTCCGGCACCGCTGACGACAACCCCGAGGACACGGCTCGGGATCTTCTCGCCCTCGACGCCCGGCTCCAGGTCCTCCTCGTCCGCGAGGGGGGCGAGCTCGGGCTCGGGCCCGCCGACCTGGCGTCGGTCACCGTGCTGCCGGCACCGGTCCACCCGCTGGCGTTGGTGCAAGCGGTGCGAGAAGCCGTGCGGGGCGCCCGGCGCTAGCCGTCGGCCCCGGGAATCGGGGGGGGCGCCGGCGGCGTGACGTGCAACGGGTCGACGGGAGAGAACCGTACCCGTCCCAAGCCCTTGACCCTGGTCCCCATCTCCTCTACAATTCTATGCTTGCCGGTACCCGCGTTGTATCTCGGATACCGGCTCCGTTCTTTGACAATCGAATCGATGTGGGTTGGGGAGATGGAGTGCGGTCCCGTCTGCAGCGACGATCGGTCGGACGGTCGTCGTGAGGGACAAACTCCGATCAATGATTCGGACGACAGTAGGTCGTTCGTTGAGCTAGTAACTTTCTTCGGAGAGTTTGATCCTGGCTCAGGACGAACGCTGGCGGCGTGCCTAACACATGCAAGTCGCACGGAACTGGGGGCAACTCCAGTTTAGTGGCGAACGGGTGCGTAACACGTGAGCAATCTGCCCTTCGGCGGGGGATAGCCGGCCTAACGGCCGGGTAATACCGCGTATCGCGTCGGGGTCGCATGGCCCTGAGGTGAAAGCCGCAAGGCGCCGGGGGAGGAGCTCGCGGCCTATCAGCTAGTTGGTAGGGTCACGGCCTACCAAGGCGATGACGGGTAGCTGGTCTGAGAGGATGGCCAGCCACATTGGGACTGAGATACGGCCCAGACTCCTACGGGAGGCAGCAGTGGGGAATCTTGCGCAATGGCCGCAAGGCTGACGCAGCGACGCCGCGTGTGGGATGACGGCCTTCGGGTTGTAAACCACTGTTGGGAGGGACGAAGGCCCGGAAACGGGATTGACGGTACCTCCAAAGAAAGCACCGGCTAACTCCGTGCCAGCAGCCGCGGTAATACGGAGGGTGCGAGCGTTGTCCGGAATCACTGGGCGTAAAGGGCGCGTAGGCGGCGCGATAAGTCGGGTGTGAAATCCCGGAGCTCAACTCCGGGGCTGCACCCGAGACTGTCGTGCTCGAGCTTGGCAGAGGCGAGTGGAATTCCCGGTGTAGCGGTGGAATGCGTAGAGATCGGGAAGAACACCAGTGGCGAAGGCGGCTCGCTGGGCCAGTGCTGACGCTGAGGCGCGAAAGCGTGGGGAGCAAACAGGATTAGATACCCTGGTAGTCCACGCCGTAAACGATGGGCACTAGGCGCCGGGGGGAGCGACCCTTTCGGTGCCGTCGCTAACGCAGTAAGTGCCCCGCCTGGGGAGTACGGTCGCAAGACTGAAACTCAAAGGAATTGACGGGGGCCCGCACAAGCGGTGGAGCATGTGGTTTAATTCGAGGCAACGCGAAGAACCTTACCTGGGCTTGACATGCACGTGAAAGCCGGTGGAAACATCGGTTCCTCTTCGGAGCACGTGCACAGGTGCTGCATGGCTGTCGTCAGCTCGTGTCGTGAGATGTTGGGTTAAGTCCCGCAACGAGCGCAACCCTCGCTCCCAGTTGCCAGCGGTTCGGCCGGGGACTCTGGGGGGACTGCCGGTGTCAAACCGGAGGAAGGTGGGGACGACGTCAAGTCATCATGGCCCTTACGTCCAGGGCTACACACGTGCTACAATGGCCGGTACAGAGCGTCGCAATCCCGCGAGGGGGAGCTAATCGCAAAAAGCCGGTCTAAGTTCGGATTGTAGTCTGCAACTCGACTACATGAAGCTGGAATCGCTAGTAATCGCGGATCAGCTACGCCGCGGTGAATACGTTCCCGGGCCTTGTACACACCGCCCGTCACGCCATGGAAGCTGGGGGGACCCGAAGCCGGTGGGCTAACCGCAAGGAGGCAGCCGTCTAAGGTCAACTTAGTGACTGGGGCGAAGTCGTAACAAGGTAGCCGTAGGGGAACCTGCGGCTGGATCACCTCCTTTCTGGAACGCCGAGTAGCGCCCCGGTTTCGGCCGGGGCTGACGAAAGGCCGTTACAGGTCGCACCGCACTCCTCACCCCCCCACATCGGTTTGATCTTCGCTCTTTGACAACTGATGGACGTGATGGGCAGTAGGGTGTCGAGAATCATCGCACCGAAGCAGTAGGTGACAGCTGTGATTCCAAGCATTGGGATCAAGCAGCGTACGGCGCACGGTGAATGCCTTGGCACAGAGAGGCGATGAAGGACGTGGTAAGCTGCGATAAGCCTGGGGGAGCTGCACACGAGCTGTGATCCCAGGATTTCCGAATGGGGCAACCCGGCGCGGGGCGACTCGCGTCACGCCGCAAGGCGAGCGAACCCGGGGAATTGAAACATCTCAGTACCCGGTGGAAGAGAAAGCAACCGCGATTCCCCTAGTAGCGGCGAGCGAACGGGGAACAGCCCAAACCGGAGGAGCTTGCTCCTTCGGGGTTGTGGGACCGCACCATGGGAGTACGACGCCAAGCCGAAGTGGCCTGGAAAGGCCCGCCAGAGACGGTGACAGCCCGGTAAGCGCTCGCGTACGACCCCTAGCGGTATCCCGAGTACCGTGGGACACGAGTAATCCTGCGGGAAGCTGGGGGGACCACCCTCCAAGGCTAAATACTCCTCTGTGACCGATAGTGCACTAGTACCGTGAGGGAAAGGTGAAAAGAACGCCAGGTGGCGAGTGAAATAGAACCTGAAACCGTGTGCCAACAAGCGGTGGGAGGAAGCACGCAGCTTCGGCTGCGCGTCTTCTGACCGCGTGCCTTTTGCATTATGACCTGAGGAGTTACTCGTCGGCAGCTGGTTAAGGCCCTCAGGGCCGGAGCCGGAGCGAAAGCGAGTCTGAATAGGGCGCGTGTTGCCGGCGGTAGACCCGAAGCCGGGGTGATCTACCCTTGAGCAGGGCGAAGCGGCCGTAACAGGTCGTGGAGGCCCGAACCGTTGTGGGTTGAAAACCGCTCGGATGACTTGAGGGTAGGGGTGAAAGGCCAATCAAACTCGGCGATAGCTGGTTCTCCCCGAAACATATTTTGGTATGGCCTCTGGAATTGAGTCCGCAGGAGGTAGAGCACTGGATGGGTTCGGGCGGCGTTCAGCCGTACCTCCCCCAACCAAACTCCGAATGCCTGTTGGATGCTGCCAGGGAGACAGTCGGCGTGCGATAATGTGCGCTGGCAAGAGGGAAAGAGCCCAGACCGCCTGCTAAGGCCCCCAAGTGACGGCTTAGTGTAGCAAAGGATGTGGGCATGCTGAGACAACTGGGAGGTTGGCTTAGAAGCAGCCATTCCTTTAAAGAGTGCGTAATAGCTCACCAGTCCAGCGTGGCCGCGCCGATAATGGTCGGGACTTGAAGCCGTCCGCCGAAGCAGCGGACTCGATGCGCAAGCATCGAGTGGTAGGGGAGCGTTCCCGGAGCGTCGAAGCTGGGGCGAAAGCCTTCCGGTGGAGCGACGGGAAGTGAGGATCTCAGGACGAGTACGCGAGAAACAGGGTGAAAACCCCTGTCACCGAAAGCCTAAGGGTTCCTGAGCCATGTCGATCAGCTCAGGGTTAGTCGGTTCCTAAGGCGAGGCCGAGAGGCGTAGCCGATGGAAAACGGGTCAATATTCCCGTACCGGGGCAGTACCGTTTGAGTCTGAGGAGGGACGCAGGAGCGAGTTGTCCGTCGGGTGGTGGATTATCCGATGCAAGGTGGTAGGCGGTCCTGGGTAGGCAAATCCGCTCAGGTAGCCGAGAACCGATGCCGAAGGGGTTTTCGGACCCCGCCAAGGGATGATGCAGCACACTGCCGAGAAAAGCTTCGCAGACGAGGTGCTGACCTGACCGTACCGCAATCCGACACAGGTAGGCGAGGCGAGAAGCCTCAGGTGCTCGAGTGATTTACGGAGAAGGAACTCGGCAAAATGACCCCGTAACTTCGGGATAAGGGGTGCCGGCACACCGTCAGCGGCTTCGCGCCGCAAAGCGGGAGCCGGCCGCAGAGAATCGGGCCAAGCGACTGTTTAGCAAAAACACAGGTGCGTGCTAAAGCGTTTTCCAAGCTGACGTATACGCACTGATGCCTGCCCGGTGCCGGAAGGTTAAGGCAAGCGGTTAGCGGCTTCGGCCGCGAAGCTGTGAACTGAAGCCCCGGTAAACGGCGGCCGTAACTATAACGGTCCTAAGGTAGCGAAATTCCTTGTCGGGTAAGTTCCGACCTGCACGAATGGCATAACGACTTGGTCACTGTCTCCTCCGTAAGCTCGGCGAAACTGCAGTATCGGTGAGGATTCCGATTACCCGCCATAGGACAAAAAGACCCCGTGCACCTTTACTATAACCTGTCATTGGACGTCGCCTTGACATGCGTAGCATAGGTGGGAGTCGCTGATCCGCCGGTTTTGGCTGGCGGGGAGACAACAGTGAAATACCACCCTTGCCTTGTTGACGCCCTCACCCAGTCGCTCACACCGACGGGGACCGTGACAGGTGGGTAGTTTGACTGGGGCGGTCGCCTCCTAAAATGTAGCGGAGGCGCACGATGGTGCCCTCAGTGCGGCCGGTAATCGCACGACGAGCGCAATGGCAGAAGGGCGCCTGACTGTGAGAGCGACAGCTCGAGCAGGGACGAAAGTCGGTCATAGTGATCCGGTGGTTCCGTGTGGACGGGCCATCGCTCAACGGATAAAAGGTACGCCGGGGATAACAGGCTTATCGCCTCCAAGAGTTCACATCGACGAGGCGGTTTGGCACCTCGATGTCGGCTTATCACATCCTGGGGCTGGAGAAGGTCCCAAGGGTCCGGCTGTTCGCCGGTTAAAGTGGTACATGAGCTGGGTTCAGAACGTCGTGAGACAGTTCGGTCTGTATCCATGGTGGGCGTTGGAGTGTTGAGGGAGGCCGACCTTAGTACGAGAGGACCGGGTCGGACGGACCGCTCGTGTCCCGGCTGTCACGCCAGTGGCATGGCCGGTTAGCGATGTCCGGTAGGGATAACCGCTGAAAGCATCTAAGTGGGAAACCCGTCCCGAGATGAACACTCCTGAGCCGCAAGGCTCCTGAAGGGCCGTGGTAGACCACCACGTTGATAGGCGGCAGGTGTACGGCGTGCAAACGCTTCAGCCGAGCCGTACTAATCGCCCGTGCAGCTTGATCTCTCCTCTGTAGCACAGCGTCACCCACAACTACTGCTCATCCGTCCTCAGCTGTCGCTGTTTTTGGCTGGCGACTAGCGCGACGGGGCCACACCCGTTCCCATCCCGAACACGGCAGTTAAGCCCGTCAGCGCCGATGGTACTATGTCGGAGACGACATGGGAGAGTAGGCCGCCGCCAGCCATCCCTTCGAAGCCCGTTCGCGGTTCCCGCGAGCGGGCTTCGTCATTTCCAATATCGAACAAGAAACGCAGAACGCCGTTGGATCAGCGTTCCGCCGAGTCGGCAACGGGCAGACGAATGGTGAACGTCGTGCCTTCGCCGACCGTGCTTGCGACGCCAATGTGGCCTCGGTGTCGGGTCACGATGCCGTAGGCAATCGCCAGCCCGAGGCCGGTGCCGCGGCCCCCTTCACGCGTCGTGAAGAAGGGATCGAAGATCCGATCGATGGCGTCGGGGGTGATGCCGCACCCGGTGTCCGCGATCCGGATCTCCACCTCCCGTCCTTCGGAACTGGTCACCGTGCTGATCGCGATCGTCCCGCGCTCCTCCATGGCCTGGACCGCGTTCACGAGGATGTTGAGGAACACCTGCTGAAGCTGGGAGCGGTCCCCGGTGACCGCGGGGAGATCGTCGCCCAAGTGCCGGTCGATGCGGACATTGAAGAACGAGGATTGCTGCGCGATCAATGCGAGGGTGTCCTGGAGCACCACGTTGATGTCCAGCCGTTGCATGGTGACTTCGGACTGCCGAGAAAAATCGAGCAGACCCTTCACAATGTCTCGGCAGCGCTCGGTCTGGCGTAGCACCACCTCGAGATTATGCCGGTCCGGATGGTCGGGAGGAAGGTCCTCGAGCGTCAGCGCAGTCAGGGCGAGGATGCCGCCCAACGGGTTGTTGACTTCGTGCGCCACGCCGGCGGCGAGCATGCCGAGCGATGCCAACCGCTCCGCCTGCGCCACGCGCGCCTGCATAGCCGTGACCTGATCGGTCCGTTCGCGGACCTTCTCCTCCAACGTGCGCCCCCAGTCCTCGAGATCGCCCTTCATCTGCCGGAGGCTGGCGAGCATCGTGTTGAACGAGTCCGCGAGCAACCGAAGCTCGCCCGGCGCCCCCGTCCGGACTTCACGATCCAGCCGGCCCGCCGTGATGTTGCGCGTGGCCGCCACCATCTCGCCGATCGGCGACGTGATGTTGCTGATCATGACGTAGGTGACCCCGATGATCAGCAGAAACCCCAGCGTCGCGATCGCGAAGAACGAGACGATGACACGGTCCCGGATCGAGGCATACGCCCGTTCGAGCACACCGACATAGAGGATCCCGACCACACTGCCGCCGAGGTCCTTGATGGGGTCGTACGCGGTGATGTACCAATTGTCCACCACGAACGCGCGGTCGCGCCACGGCAGCCCGCGCTCGAGCACCGCGTCGTGCACCGGCGCAGAGACCTGGCTGCCGACCGCTCGGCTCCCATCAGCCGCGCGCACGGTCGTCGCGATCCGTACCTCCCTCAGGAACACGGTGACCGTGCCGACATCTTCCCGGCGGTACCGCTCACCCTGGTAGAGCAGGGTCCACACGCGGTCCACCAGCTCGAAGCGGCGGTTCAGGAGCCGGCCGGCGTAGAGAACACCCGCCACGTTCCCGGCGCGGTCGCGTACGGGAGCAGCAGCCAGGAGCACCAGGCCGTCGGTCAACACGGTCCGCGCGCTGGGACGGGCGCGCGGCGTCGGGACGACCGGAATCGTGGCCCGCTCCACCAGCTGCGGCGCTTCGCGCCCGAGCTGCGCGGGGTCGAGGATCTCGGTGGCCGCCGCCGGCTGGCCGGCCAACGCGGCGCGAACGACCTGGATGGTGGTGGCGTCGTCCCCGACCGCTCCCGGCCGCGCGACACGGGCGGTGACCCGGCCGCGGGCATCGGTCAACGTAAAGAAGTCGCATTCGGCCTCCGCGGCGGCGGCGGCGAGCCGAGCCAGCACGTCTCGCGGCGGCGCGCGCGCGTCTCCCGCCGTGACGGCCGGGGCCGTCAGCGTCACGCTCTGACGGATTGCGTCGAGCTCGCCCTCGTAGAGTGTGCGAGCCGTGACGAGGTCGTGCTCCGCCGTGCGCTGCGCCTGAGCCATGATCGTGGTGCTGACGATCCAGGAGCCCACGAGCGACGTGATCAGACCGCCCGCACCGAGGATCACCAGGTAGCTCAGGATCAGCCGGACCTTGAGCGACCGGGAACGGAACGGCAGATCAAACCGCACGGCGCGCGTCGAGCACGTGAACGGCGCACGAGATGCACGGGTCGTACGCCCGCACCAGCATCTCGGCGCGCCGACGGATGCGCGCCGCGTCGCGGTCCGAGACCTGCTCGACCGCCCGGCGCAGCCGGTGCTCCACGCTGGCGGCGTTGAGGGCGGTCGGGGTGACGACGTCCGCCTCCTCCACGAGACCACGCTCGTCGTACCGGTAGCTGTGGATGAGCAGGCCCCGCGGCGCCTCGATCGCACCGGTCCCGGTTCCCGCACGGGGGGTGACCGGGACGGGCGCTTCGACGCAGTCCCCCTCCGCCAAGAGGTGTTCGACCAGCTCCAGCGCGCGATCCACATCCACGGCCAGCTCCACCACTTGGGCACGCGTGTTGTCCTGCGGATCGTCCGACTCGCCCGTCAGCCCCAGTCGCTGCGCCACGCGGGCGCCTCCCGCCGGCAGGTGGTCGCCGTTGACGGCGAGACGCGCGATGGCTCCGACCATGAACGGCGTGCCGTTCCAACGGCTATGCTTGGCGTGCGAGTGCGGCACGGTCTGCTCGCGCGTGATGGAGCGATAGGCGGTGACGGGCACGGACACGGTCCGGCCGGAGGACTCGACGAGGATCTCGTGGCCACTGGCGTACCCGTAGAACCCCGTCATCCGCAATGCCGCATACGCGCTCGGACTCCGGCCGATATCCACCGGCGGCAGGCTCGCCATCAGATCCACCGCGGCCGCCACGTCCTCCCGCCCCTGGAGCAGTCCTTCGCGCAACGCGAGCAAGTCGTTCTGCGTGGGCCAGCTGCCGAACCCACCGACCACGGCGGTCACGGGGTGAATGGCCCGCCCGGCCACGACTTCCTGGATGGCGTTCCCGAGCTGCTTCAGCCGCAACGCCAGGTCCACGACCTCACGGTGCTCGGTCGCCAGCGCAATGGCGCTTGGCGCTCCGAAGTAGTCCGGGAGCGCGAGGAGGAAGACGTGCAAGGCATGACTCTCGATGTTCTCTCCGCGCAGCATCAGGTCCCGCAGCCGCTCTGTTCGGGCGCTGGGAACGACGCCGAAGGCCTGCTCGGTGGCGGTCAACGACGCGATCGTGTGGGCCGCGGAGCAGATCGCGCAGATCCGCGACGTGATGGGCGCCACCTCGTCGTACGGACGACCGCGCACGATGCCTTCCAGCAGGCGCGCCCCCTCGATCACGTCGAAATGGACGGACTCGACCCCGCCGTCACCCAACTCGACGCTGACGCCGCCGTGCCCTTCCACACGGGCCAAGTGATCGATCACGATCCGCGTCATGGGGCGACCTCCTCGGCGGCGACGCATGGGAGCGGTCCGAAGATCTCCAACCGGCGCTCGGCCACCTCTCGTGGGATACCGTGCGCCTCGAACGCCGCCAGGGCCGCGGGGATGTTCGCACCCGCCACGGGCCCGCGGCAGCCGAAACACGGCACGCCGCGCGTCGGGCAGCGCGCGGCGCAGCCGCCCTGGGTGACCGGCCCGCAGCACAAGAGCCCCCGCGTGACGAGCAGGCAGCTCGTTTCGCGCATCCGGCATTCGGCACAGACGGGGAGGTCACGACTTGGCGGCGGGTTCCCGTGCAGGAGGTGCGCGACGGCGCTGAGGAACTCCTCCCGCTCGATGGGACAGCCGGTGATCGCGTAGTCGACCGGGACCACCTCCCGCAGCGCACGCGCCGGCAGCGTGTCGAACTGGAGCCCGCCGTTACCGTACACGTCCCGCACCATGGCCTGACGGTCGTACAGCCGGTCCAGTGCGGGGATCCCACCCCACACGGCGCACGTCCCGATCGCCACCAGGCACTTCGCCCGCTCGCGGACGCGGAGCAATGTCTCCTCGTCCCGCCGGCTCAGCACCGCCCCCTCGACGAAGACGAGGTCCAGCGGACACTCGTCGTCCCGGTCCGAGGACGCCATCAAGAAGTCCCGGATGTCGAGTAACCTGACCAAGTCCAGGAGCTTGTCCTCGCAATTCAGCACCACGAGTTGATCGCCGGCGCATCCCGTGAGCCCGACGATTCCCACCGTCGGACGTGCAGCCGTCGTAGCGGTCGTCATGATGGTGTCTCCGCGCTCACACGAGCTCCGGCAGGTTGATGGCGTCCCAATAGGTGAAAATCGGCCCGTGCAGGCAGGTGTACTTGTAACCCACGCTGCAGTGGCCACACATCCCAATACCGCATTTCATGCGGCGTTCCAGCGACATGAGAATCCGGTCCTTCGAGAAGCCGAGGGCGAGCAGGCGCTCCAACGCGAGGCGGAACACGACCGGCGGTCCGCAGACCGCGGCGAACGTCCGGGCCGGGTCCACCTCGACGTGATCGAACAGGGCGGGGAGCAACCCCACGTGCTGCGTCCAGTCGCCCTGCGGGTCGCGATCGACCGTGAGCAGGCAGTTGATGTCCGGCCGGTCCGCCAGCGAGACCAACTCGTCGCGGAACAGCATGTCGGCCGGTGTCCGAGCGCCGTACAACAACGTGATTGCCTGAAACCGCTCGCGCAGGTCGAGCGCGTACCACAGCAAGGAGCGCAACGGCGCCATCCCGAGGCCACCGGCCACCAGTAACAAGTCGTTCCCCGCCAGTCGGTCCACGGGGAATCCGTTCCCGTAGGGCCCGCGTAGCCCCACGACGTCGCTGGACCGCAGCCGGTACAGCGCGTTGGTGACACGCCCCACCCGCCGCACACACAGCTCCAGGACCTGCGGGCGCGTTGGTGACGACGAGATGGAGATCGGGGCCTCGCCGGCGGCCGGTACGCTCAGCATCACGAATTGGCCCGGCGCGTGCCGAAACGTCTCCACCTGGTGCCGGTCGGCGAAGCGCAGCGTAAACAGATGGTTGTTGGGAACCATGCGGTGGACGCGGACGATGTGCGCCAGCGCCGGCTGGTACGGGTTAATGGACCAGTTCGGCCGGAGCGCGGGACCAGGAGCCTCAGCAAGTTGCGGCATGGTCCACCTCCCGAAGCCGCGCGATGACGGCGATGATGTCGATGCCGGCTGGGCATGCCTCGATGCACCGGCCGCATCCGACGCAGCTCGGCCTGCCGTATTGGGCCACGAAACCGCGCTGCTTGTGGTAGAACCGGAACTTGACCCGGCTGGCCCGACTCGCGCGGAAGTTCTCACCACCCGCCACCAGCGCGTGGTCCACGAAGAGACAGGAATCCCACGTGCGTGTGCGCGCGCTGTCGCCACTGCCCAACTCGACCTCGTCGGCGACGTCATAGCAGTAACACGTCGGGCAGACCATGCTGCAGGCACCGCAGCCGAGACACCGCTCTCCCAATTCCTCCCAGAGCCCGCTCTGGTATTCCATCTCGAAGATCTCGGGCAGATCGCGGATTTCGGCTTCGAGCCGGAACGCGCCGCGCCGTTCGGCCGACCGGCGCTTGTATTCCTCGATGTCCACCGGCGTGACGTCCCCAAACAGGCCCTGCGTCGCGAGAACCATGTCGTCGCCCAACGCCGTGCCGACGAACGTCAGGTAGCGGTCGCCGAGATCCTGGAGAAAGAGGTCGAAGCCCTGGGAGACGAAGTCCGCGCGCATGGAGCGGCAGAAGCAGTGCTCGTCGGGAGTGCAATCGACCCCGATCACGGCGATGTGCCGCCGCCGTGTCGCGAAGTACGGATCGCAATACCGGCCGCCGAAGACCTGATCCAGAATGTTCAGCCCGTAGATATCACAAGCGTGGACACCGAACAGTACGATGCGACGCTCGAGGTCGGCGGTCTCCGGTACCCAGCCCGCGCCGCGGCGGTAGCGGAACAGGCGTTCGCGTGGAGGCAAGAAGTACTTCTTCGGCGGGAGAATCGTGCGCGTGTAGTCGAGCCGGATCTCGGACCAGCGGTTGAGGCGACGAAAGACGAACTGCTCCCCGTGGGCCACCGGACCGTGGAGCTCGCCGAACTGCTGGAGCACCGACCCGAAGAAGTCGAGGTGCTCCTTGGGGAGGATGAGGGTCTTCACGAGCGCTCCTTTCGAGGCGCGGCCTCGTGACGCTTGGCGAGGGCCGACCGGATCCCCGTCAGCAGCGCGTGCGTGTCGATAGGTTTGCGATAGAATGCGTCGTGCGCGAGCCACGCGTCGTGCGGCGGGACGTCGAACTCGGGCGCTGCGTCGTAGACGGCGCTCACGACGAAGATGGGTACCCCCGTGAGCGCCGGCACCCGCCGCAGTTCCTGGACAACGAAAAAGCCTTCCGTTCGCTCACCCATCATCACGTCCACCAGGATCAGATCGGGATGCTCCCGCTGGGCACGGAGCACACCTTCGTGCCCGTCCCGCGCGTGCAGCACCTGGTAACCGCGTTGTCCAAGCAGAGCGTCCAGCGCCTGGACGAAGTCCTGGTCGTCGTCGATGATCAGAATTCGGTCGCCAGCAGTCATGCGGGTTGCTCCTGAGCGGGAACGCCGTCGGTCCTGGCGGCGGGGAGACGGACCACGAACCTCGAGCCCACCCCTTCAGTGCTTTCCACGTCGATCACGCCGCCATGTTCGGAGGCGATGCGTCGGCAGATCGGCAGGCCAAGACCCGTTCCTTCCACCCGCCGCCCGCCGGGTTGGGCCACCCGGAAGAACTCGTCGAACAGCAGCGGAAGCGCGGCCTCGGAGATTCCGATTCCCGTATCGACTACCTCGACGACGATCTCGCCCGGGTGCTGTTCGGCGCGAACGCAGACTCGACCGCCGGGACGGTTGTACTTGATGGCGTTGGCAACGAGGTTGTCGATCAGCACGCCGAGGCAGGTGGGGTCACCCCGTACGATGCATGGCTCCGTCGGCAGGTCCGCTGCGACCGTGATGCCGTCGCGCGTGGCCACGGCTTCATACGTCTCCACGATCGGCGGAATGACCTCGCGGAGATCGACCGGCACCCGCCGCCGCCCGAGACTCCCACCCTCGAGTTGCGCCAGCGTGAGCCAGTCATCGATCAGCCGGCGCAGCTCGTCGGTGCGGATGAGGCACCGGTCCAGCCATTCCCGGCGCTTGGCCTCGGCTTCCGGGGCGTCGCCGAGTTGACGTAGCACGTCTAGGTATTGATGAACGGCGACGAGCGGCGTCTTGAGCTGATGCGAGACGAACGTGACGAAGCGTCGGCGCTGCAGTTCCCGGTCGATTTCGCACTGCTGCGACAGCCGTTGGAGGCGGCGCCGCTCGAAGCCGCGCCCGACGATGAGTCGCAGCTCATCCGGCGCAAACGGCTTCGGAAGAAAGTCGTACGCGCCCGCCTTCATGGCGTCGATCGCGGTGCTGATGGTAGCGTAGCCGGTGATGACGACGATGATGATGCTGGGATCGATCTCATGGAGGCGCGCGATGACGTCCAACCCACTCAGGCCCGGCATCTTGAGGTCCACCACCACGAGCCCCGGCTTCAGCTCGCCAACGGCCTCCAGCCCCCGAGCCCCGTCCTCGAACGTCGCGACGCGATAGCCGACCTTCGCAAGCGTCTGGTCACACGACAACCGCATCGCGTAGTCGTCGTCGATGACGACGACCGATCCGCCCTGCTCCAAACCCTCCGTCATCGCACCCGACTCCTCCCCGCAACCGCGACCAGCGGGTCGTGCAGGTGCTGCGCCTCCGGCGATGGCTACCGGCGAAGCGTCTTACGGACGATCTCCAGGAACTTCTGGATGTCGAGCGGCTTCGTCAGGTAGCGGTCGGGCCGGATCATGTCCACCTCCGGCGCCCTGGGATACAGGTCGTCAGGCGACTCCTGGATCGACGACACCATGATCACGGGCGTCTGGCCGAGCGTGTCGTACTCACCCGAGTGCTTGATCAGCTCGTTGACGCCGTATCCCGCCGTGCTGCTTTCCATCATGACGTCCAGCACCACGAGATCCGGCTCGCACTCGCGCAGTTTCCGCAGGCCCTCCGCACCGGAGCTGGCCTCGACGACCGCGTATCCTTCACGTTCGAGCGTCGCGCGCACGGCCGCCGTGAAATCAGGATCGTCGTCGATGATGAGAACGCTCTTCGTGCCCGAGTGGGCGTTGGTGGCGGGCATGATCGGCTCCTTTCCCCCTAGTGGATAGTCGCCGTCAGCGCCGGCAGGCGGCTCCCGCACACCTCCCGGCACTGATCAGTGTAACACCGGTCGACTGAAGGAAGCTTGAAGCCGCGAAGAAAGTCTGGACGCGAAGATGTCCCACCGTCACGGTCGGAATGTCAGGCTCTGACCCCGCGGCTCCGCGCCTCCGCTTCATCCATCGTTCACCAGCGTTTCACCCCGGCGGGTGCACCATAGGAGGGGCGCTGAGCCGCCATTCGCGCCGGCGAGAAGCGGAATCGCCCCAGGAAGTTGGTGCATGGAACGATGCCTGGCGATCGGGCTGCAGCCACGGTGGTGATCGCGTTGGGAAACCCGCTGATGGGCGACGACGGCGTTGGCCTTACCGCGCTCACCGTCCTGCGCGCTGGCTGGACCTTCGTACCGCCGGTTCGCTTCCTCGATGGCGGATCCTCCGGACTGAACCTGCTGCCAACGCTCGGAGAAGCGGACCATGCGCTGTTGATCGACGCCATCGACATCGGCGCCGCGCCCGGAACGCTCGTGGCGCTGGAACGCCCCGACCTTTCACGATTGGGAGCCACCGCGCGCACGGCCCATCAGATCGGCCTCCGCGAGGTCTTCGCGCTGGCCGAGCTGATGGGCGCGATGCCGGGGACCATGGTCGCTATCGGACTCCAACCCGCCTCCGTAGCGCTGCGTCCGGCCCTCAGCAGGTCGGTCGGCGCCGGGGTCTCCGGGTTAGTGCGCGCCATCATCACGCAACTCAGCCTCTGGGGCCACGACGCCCTCCCCGTGGATGATCGGGCGGAGCGGGTATGCACGAGCTGAGCCTGGCGGTCGAGATCTGCCGGATCGCCGAGCGGGCGGTCGGACCTGGCCGCACGCGTCGGATCCGCGAGGTGACGGTCGAGGTCGGCGATGACGCCGGCGTGGAGCCCTCAAATCTCTCCTTCTGCCTGGAAACGCTGCTCGACGAACCCCCGTTCCACCACGCGCGTCCTCGCCTCGTCCGCGAGACGGGTGACGCGTTGCGCGTGTGCTCTCTGGAGGTCGATGATGACGATCCGGACGATTGAGGTCCGCGAGAAGGTGATGGCGAGGAACGACGAGCTGGCGGCCGAGGTGCGGAAACGGCTGTCCGCGCACCACGTCGGCGCGCTGAATCTCGTGTCGGCTCCTGGCTCCGGGAAGACGCTCCTGCTGGAGCGCACGCTGGAGCGCCTCGGCGACGAGCTGTCCTTGGCCGTGATTGCCGGCGACGTGCAGACGCAGAACGACGCGGACCGACTGGCGCGACACACCGACCGGCTCGTCCAGGCCGTGGTGACGCACGGCGGGTGCCACCTCGACGCGCGCCAGGTGCTCGTGGCGCTGGAAGCCCTCGATCTGCAGGCCACGGATCTCGTCTTCATCGAAAACGTCGGGAACCTCGTGTGCCCCGCGAGCTGGGATCTGGGGGAAACAGCCAAGGTGGTGGTCTTCTCGGTGACCGAGGGAGAGGACAAGCCGCTCAAGTACCCGAAGATGTTCCAGCAGGCACGGTACGCGGTCCTCAACAAGATCGATCTGCTGCCCCACGTCCCGTTCGACCTCGATCTCGCCGTGCACCATGCGCACGCCGTCAATGCCGACCTTCGATTCTTCCTCACGTCGGCGCTGACGGGGGAGGGAATCGAGGAGTGGTGCGACTTCGTGCGGGCGTGTGCGCGCTCGGCGCTGCCGGTATGACCGTGATCGATGCCGCGACCGCGCCGAGCATCGCCGCCTGCCGCGTGCGGGTGACGGGCCGGGTCCAGGGCGTCGGCTTCCGCCCGTTCATCCATCGGCTGGCGACCCGGCACCGGCTCGCGGGCTGGGTCCGTAACCAGTCCGGCGACGTCGAGATCGCGTTGGAAGGACCCGCCGCCGCCATCGAGCGGCTCGTCGCCGATCTCACGGCGGATGCGCCCCCGCTCGCCGTGATCGAGACCGTCGAGCGCCACGCGGTTCCTCCCACGGGTGTGACCGGCTTCGCGATCGCGCGCTCGGTGATCCGGACCGACCGGCGGCAGCAGGTCGCTCCCGACATCGCCTGGTGCCCGACCTGTGAGGCGGAGTTCCGCGATCCCCGGAACCGGCGGTACCGCTACCCGTTCATCACCTGCACCGACTGCGGGCCTCGGTTCACCGTCATCGAGGCAATGCCGTACGACCGAGAGCGGACGAGCATGCGCGCGTTCCAGCAGTGCTCGGCCTGCGCAGTGGAATACAATGACCCGGCCGATCGACGGTATCACTCCGAGACGAACAGTTGCTCGCGGTGCGGCCCGCGCGTATGGCTCGAGCGAGGTCGAGGCGGGGTGATCGCCGAGGGGGACGACGCGATCCGCGCCGCCGGGGAGCGCTTGCGATCCGGCGGCATCGTAGCGGTTCGTGGTTTGGGAGGATTCCATCTCGCCACCGACGCAACCAACGAGGCGGCCGTGCGTCGGCTCCGCAGCCGCAAGCATCGTGAGTCCAAGCCACTCGCCGTCATGGTCCGCTCGCTCGTGGAGGCGACTGAACTGGCGGACGTCGGGCCGAGCGCGGAAGCGCTGCTAGTGTCCCGGGAGCGTCCCATCGTGCTCGTGCCACAGAAGCGCGGTGGGCCGCTGGCCGAAGCCGTCGCGCCGGGCCTGGCGCACGTCGGCATCATGCTGGCGTACACACCGTTGCACGCGCTGCTGCTCGAGGCCGCCGGCGTTCCGCTGGTCATGACCAGCGGCAATCGCAGCGACGAGCCGATCGCGACCGGGAGGGACGAGGCCCGCGAGCGACTCGGCGGAATCGCAGACGCGTTTCTGATGCACGATCGCGAGATCGTCGCGCGCTACGATGACTCGGTCGCCCGTCCCACCGGCCACACGACCATCGTGGTCCGCCGCGCGCGGGGATACGCGCCGATGCCGCTTCGCCTGCCGGCGCCGGCGCCCGTGCCGCTCGTCGCCGTCGGTCCGCATCTCAAGAACACGTTCACGCTGGTCCATGGTGTCGAAGCGTACGTCAGCCAGCACATCGGCGATCTCGACAATCTCGAGACCCTGGAGCACTTCCGGGCGTCCCTCGAACGGTTGCGCGGGCTGTTTCACATCGACCCGGAGGTCGTCGTCCACGATCTGCACCCGGGCTATCTCTCGACCAGGGTGGCCGCGGAGCTTGGACTCCGCGCGATTGGGGTGCAGCACCACGTCGCCCACATCGCCGCGGTGACCGCGGAGCACGGCGTGACCGATCCGGTGATCGGAGTCGCGTTCGATGGGACGGGCTATGGAACGGACGGGCACGCGTGGGGCGCCGAGGTGTTCGTCGCGGACCTGACCGCTGCCCGTCGCGTGGGCCAGCTGCGGTACGCACCCATGCCTGGCGGCGACCTCGCCGCCCGATCCCCGTGGCGCTGCGCGCTGGCATATCGCGCCCTTGCCCCGGCGAACCCGCCGGCGTTCGCGGCGGCGTTCACGACCGTCCCGGAGCGCGAGCGCGCGCTGGCGCAGCGTCAGGTCGACCGTCGCCTCAACAGTCCCCTGGCATCATCGATGGGGCGGTTGTTCGATGCGGCGGCGGCGGTGCTCGGCCTGCGGCGCTACGCACGATACGAAGGTCAGGCGGCCATGGAGCTCGAGGCGCTGGCCGGCGATCAACGGGCCGATCCGCTCCCGTTCCCGGTGAGCGAAGAGGAGGGGCGTCTGATCCTCGAGCCGCTTCCGCTCCTGGTGGCGCTCGACGAGCGCCGCGCGACGGGCGACGACCTCCCTATGCTTGCCGCGCGGTTCCACGAGAGTGTGGCGGCGGCGACCGTCGCCGTGGTCGAGCGCGTCGCCGCCGCCACTGGTGTGGATACGGTTGCGCTCGGTGGGGGCGTGTTCCAGAACGCGCGGTTGCTTCATGCCGTGTGGCGACGGCTGGATGGCGCGCGTCTCCGGGTGCTGTTCCCGCGGATCCTGAGCCCCAACGACGGAGCGATCAGTTTCGGTCAGGCGGCGCTCGGAGCCGCGCGGCTGCGGCAGGAAGTGGGAGCCTGACATGTGCCTCGCGATCCCGGGTCGCCTCCTCGACCGGCGCGACGAGCACGGCCTGGCCATGGGGACCGTGGATTTCGGGGGCGTGCGTCGAGACGTCTGTTTGGCGTACGTGGTGGACGAGGTTCGGCCCGGGGACTACGTCATCGTGCACGTCGGGTTTGCCATCTCGAAGGTCGATGAAGCCGAGGCGCACCGCACGCTCGCGCTCTTGCGCGAGGCCGGTGCGCTGGACGACGTGGAATCGACCGATTCGGTCGGGACGGGCGGCGGCGCGTGAGGTACCTTGCCGAGTACCACGATCCCGCGCTCGGCCGAGCGTTGCTTGCGCGGATTCGCGCGACGGCGACGCGCCGCTGGGTTTTGATGGAGATCTGTGGCGGGCAGACGCACACGATCGTCCGCGAGGGCATCGATGAGCTGCTCGAGTCCCAAGTGGAGCTGATCCACGGCCCGGGATGCCCCGTCTGCGTCACACCCCTGGAGCAGATCAACCGAGCGCTCCATCTTGCCCGCCGCCCGGAAGTGATCTTCACCTCGTTCGGCGACATGCTCCGCGTTCCCGGATCGTCTGGGAACCTCCTTGGAGTCCGCGCGGCGGGCGGCGACGTGCGCGTGGTGTATTCGCCCCTCGACGCCGTCGCGCTCGCACGCGAGCATCCCGATCGGGAGGTCGTGTTCTTCGCGGTCGGCTTCGAGACGACCGCGCCGGCCAATGCGATGGCGGTGTGGCGGGCGCGGGAATTGGGCCTCCGCAACTTCTCCGTCCTGGTCGCGCACGTCACCGTGCCCCCCGCCATTACGGCCATCCTCGGATCGGCGGACAATCGGATCCAGGGCGTGCTCGCGGCCGGGCACGTCTGCACGGTGATGGGATGGTACGAGTACGAGCCGCTCGCCGCGCGGTTCCGCATACCCATCGTCGTCACGGGCTTTGAGCCGGTGGACCTCCTGGAGGGAATCGCCATGGCGGTCCAGCAACTCGAAGAAGGACGCCACGAGGTCGAGAACCAATACGCGCGGTCCGTGCGCCATCACGGCAATCGTCCGGCGCAGGAGCTCGTCACGCGCGTCTTTCGAACCGTCGACCGTCAATGGCGCGGGGTAGGGAACATCGCGGGCAGCGGGTTGGCCCTGCGGCCGGAGTTCGCGGGGTTCGACGCGGAGCGGAGATTCGCTCTTGGCGACCTGCGGGCGGAGGAGTCCACCGCCTGTCGCGCCGGGGACGTGCTGCGCGGGAGGATCAAACCGCACGCGTGCCCGGCGTTCGGCCACGACTGTACGCCGGAGCATCCGCTCGGTGCCCCGATGGTATCGGGCGAAGGCGCCTGCGCCGCGTACCACAACTACGGTCGCGCCCGCGCGCCGGCCGGGGGGGCGGCGTGAGATCCGACGACCGGCCCGTAGCCGGCCTGGCGTGTCCTGTGCCGGCGGCACCATCCGAATGCGTGCTGCTCGGTCACGGCTCAGGGGGAAAGCTCAGCGCATCCCTCTTGCGCGATCACTTCCTGCCCCACCTCGCCAATCCGACGCTCGCCGCTCTAGGAGACGGTGCGGTGCTCGATCGGCCCGACGGCCGGGTCGTGATCTCCACGGACACGTTCGTGGTGTCGCCACTGGAATTCCCAGGCGGCGACATTGGAGCCCTCGCCGTACACGGGACGCTGAACGACGTCGCCATGATGGGCGCGGAGCCCCGGTGGCTCTGCGCCGGATTCGTTTTAGAGGAAGGCCTACCATTCGTCGTTCTCGATCGGATGATCGCCAGCATGGGCGCCGCGGCCCGGGCGGCCGGCGTCCCGGTCGTCGCCGGGGACACCAAAGTTGTCGAGCGCGGCCGAGCCGATGGGATCTACGTGAACACGACCGGCGTCGGCATCCAGTACGACGACTTCCATCCGGCTCCGAACCGGGCACGGCCCGGAGACGCGGTGATCGTGAGTGGCCCAATTGCCAGGCACGGGATGGCGGTCATGGCCGCACGGGAGGGGCTGGGACTCGAGACGACGATCACAAGCGATACAGCGTGCCTCGTGCCGTTGATGCGCCGGTTGCGACACCAGGTCGGGGACGATGTGCACGTGCTCCGGGATCCGACACGCGGCGGTGTCGCGAGCGCGCTCCACGAGATCGCCCAAACATCGCGCGTGGGGATCGAGCTCGACGCCCGCGCCCTCCCGATCCCGGAGGCGGTCAACTCGGCGTGCGCCATGCTGGGCCTCGATCCCCTGTACGTCGCTTGCGAAGGAGTGCTCCTGGCGTTTGGGGCCCCGGACCGGGTTCCCGAAGCGCTCACGGCACTCCGGGGACACGCCCTGGCGGCCGAGGCGGTACAGATCGGCGTTGTCACGAAGGACCATGCCGGGTTGGTCGTCCTGCGAACCCCAATTGGGGGCCGGCGCATCGTCGATCTGCTGCCTGGTGACCAACTCCCGCGGATCTGCTAACGTACGTCGACGATCTCGACGTCCCATCACCGTCGATGGAGACGCGCAGCACAACCCCGGGACATGGGGACAACCTGACCTGTCACCAGGCGAGCGCACGCCAGGAGACACCGTGGGGATGCGGTGGCAAACGAGGTGAACCCGGAACCTTCCTCCACCCGGTGCGGGACCATCGTCCTCGCCGGGAGACCGAACGCCGGCAAGTCGACGCTGTTGAATGCGCTGGTGGGAGAGGATCTGGCGATCGTCTCCCCAAAAGCGCAAACCACGCGCTTGGCCGTCGTCGGACTCCGCACGGAGGGCACGTACCAGCTCATCTTCGTGGACCCGCCCGGCCTGCTCGATCCGCGATACGCCATGCAGGAGGCGATGCTCGCCGACGCCGTCATGCTGCTCCGGAACGCGGATGCCGTGCTCTATCTCCACCCCGCGACGGATCCCGATTGTCCGCCCCTCGCGCACCTGCTGCCAGCGGGCTCGACGCTCCCGGCCCCGTGCCTGTCGGTGCGCACGAAGGCGGACCTCCTGCGGGGCACAACGGTACGAGGGGAACGATGCCTGTCCGTCTCCGCGCGCACCGGCGCCGGGCTCGACGCGCTGTTGGCCTGGTGCCGCGCCCACCTGCCTCGCGGCCCGTTTCGCTATGCGGCCGACGACCTCAGCACCCAGCCGACGCGCTTCTTCGCCGCCGAGTACGTGCGCGAAGCCGCGTTCCTCTGCCTCGGCGAGGAGCTCCCGTACGCCCTGGCCACGGAGGTCGACGAGTTCCGGGAGGGCTCGTCCCCCCTGTATATTCGCGTGATCCTCTACGTCGAGCGCGACTCGCAGAAGGGAATCGTCGTGGGCAGCGGTGGCCGCACCATCAAGCGCATCGGCACGCTGGCCCGGAAACGTATCGAAACGCTGCTCCAGCAACCGGTCTACCTGGATCTGTGGGTCAAGACGCTGGCCAATTGGCGCTCCGAACCTGGAGCGCTACGTCGATTCGGATTTCACCTCCCGCCGGAGACCTCACGATGAGTGTGCCGCAAGATCTCCTCGACATCCTGGTCTGCCCGAAATGCAAAGGCGATCTCGAGCATCGCACCGAGCCCCAGGAATCGCTGGTCTGTCCGGCCTGCCGCCTCGTGTACGCGGTCGAAGATGACATCCCCATCATGCTCATTGATGAGGCGACGCCTTACTAGCAGGGGCTGGCTCTCAGTGGGACTCGCCCTCCTCGGCGCCGTCCCGCTCAGCGCGCAGGATCCGGGTGCCACCAGCGGGGCCGCGTTCCTGCTCGTCCCGGTCGGCGCGCGCGCCACGGCGTTGGGGCAAGCGGCCGTGGCGGATGGCGGGTCGAGTGAGGCGGCCTTCTGGAACCCCGCGGGTCTCGCAACGATCCCGTCCAGCGAGTTCGGCGTGCAGTACTCCTCGACCTTCGCGTCGCGCAACACCGCCCTCAGCGTGTATTGGTTGAACAAGCGTTTCGGGACCGTCGGCGTGGCCGCCTATCTCGCCGACTATGGGTCGCAGGACATCCAGCCGCTGGGCGGTGGCCTGCCGTCCGGCAAGATCGCGCCGAAGAACATCGAGCTGCTCGCTTCGTACGCCACCGGCATTGGCCGTCTCCTCACGATCGGCGTGAGCTACAAGCTGGTGCAATTCCGTCAGGATTGTCAGGGCGACTGTGGCACGCTCGGCGATGTCAGCGGTACGACCCACGCCATCGATCTCGGCGCCCAGGTGACCCTCGGGCCCGGCGGCGCGCTCCGACTCGGCGCCGTGCTGCGACACGCCGGCTTCAAGCTGCAACTCGAGAATCGCGATCAGGCGGACCCGCTCCCGACGCGCCTCGGATTGGGCGCAGCCTACCGCGTGCCGCTCCGCGTCACCGACGGCCGGACCACCCTCAGCGCCCGGGTGCTGGTGGACGTGCTCGACGAGTGGGGGCAATACGACAATCCCGACGCACGCGTCGGGGCGGAGCTGGAGTACGAGCGCGTCGTGTACGTTCGCGCGGGCTACGCGTTCCTCCATTCCGAATCGCGGGGCGCGTCGGTCGGGGTCGGCCTTCGCTTCGAACGTGTCGCCGTCGACCTGACCCGCGTGCTCTATCAGACGAGCGCGTTCGACGACCCCCTGTTTCTCGGGCTCCGGATCAGTCTGTGAGCCGCGCGTGCCTTCTTGCCGTCGTCCTCCTGGTGCCCGCGGCACCGGCCGCCGCCCAGTTCCGCCCCGATACCACGGCATCGGTCGACGCCCCCGGCGGCACGTCGCTGTGGCGGACATCGTGGATTCGCCCCGTAGGGTCGCTCCTGATCCCCGGCTCCGGTCAATTGCTGGCCGGCCACGCCCGCGGGGCGGTGTACCTGGCGATCGAGGCGCTGCTGATCACCCGGGCGCTGTCGCTCAACTCGGAGGGCCGCCGCGACCAACAGCGCTACCGCACCCTGGCGACGGTCGTGGCACGAATGCCCTTCGACCCGGTGCTCCAGGACACCGTGTTCGAGTACTACGAACAGATGGGACGATGGGTGGAGAGTGGGCCCTACGACATCGACCCCGGCCCCGCACTGGTCCCACCAACGGACGAGCGGACGTACAACGGACAGATCTGGCGGCTCGCGCGCACGACGTATCTCGCCGATCCGAACCAGACACCGGATCCCGACTCGCCAGAATACCAGCGCGCCTTGGCGTTGTACCGATCCCGCGCAATCGGCCCGAACTTCCGCTGGTCATGGCGCAACGCGGGGCTGGAGCAAGATCTCTATCGCCAGACGATCACGGCGAGCGACAATGCGTTCCGGAGCGCGACCGCCATGCTGGGCTTGCTGCTGGCGAATCACGTACTGAGCTCCGTCGATGCGTTCGTCACCGAGCGGCTGCGGAATGACCATCATCCGATCGGTGTGCAGGCGACGCTCTCGCCGGCCCGCCGGCAGCGGGGAGGCGTCCGATTGTTGGCGGTCGTCTCGATCGGCTTATGAGGACGACGGGGGTGGATCCGAACACCGGATGGGGTGGTTTGACTTCTCTCTCTCGCACTCCTAAGTTTTGGTCCAACATGGGATTACAGGCGAGCGCGGTGTGACGCGGTCCCACCCGGTGGTGGTTTTCTTCGCCCCCGAGGGCCGGGCGGTCCCGGAGCTCCTCGCAACCTGGGGAGAAGCTCGGAGCTTTCGCGTCATCCGTCCAGGAACGCGCGCGGACGTGGAGATGATCGCGTTGCGGAGTCTCCCGATGCTCATTGCCGTCGACGCCGAGTCCGCCGCCGAGGGGCTGGCGCTGTGCGAGGCCCTGAAGAGCGACCCATACTCCGGCGTCATTCCCCTGGTGGTGTTGGCGGATGGTCACCACTCCGAGGAAACCCGCCGTTGGCTCGCGGCCGGCGCCGATGAGGTCATCTCGCCGATGTTCGAGCCCGTCGAACAGCGGGCTCGGATCGAGGCCCTGCTGTCACGGGCTCAGACGGCGGTCGCCGTCCATCCCTCGACCCGGCTCGCCGGCACGACCGACATCGAGCGCGAGATCCGGCGGCGCCTCGACGCGAACGAGCAATTCGCCGTCTGCTACGCCGACCTCGATCACTTCAAGGAGTACAACGATCGCTACAGCTACGCCGACGGCGACCGTGTCATCTTCCTCCTTTCGCGCATGCTCCGCGACGTGGTTCGTGGACTCGCGTCCGCTGGCGGCTTTGTGGGCCATATCGGGGGCGACGACTTCATCTTTATCCTCCCCCTGGACGAGGTGCCCCCCGTTTGCGGCGAGTTGATCGAGGTGTTTGACGAGTTGATTCCGTTCCAGTATTCGGAACAGGACCGGCGCGCGGGATATTTCTTTGGGAAGGACCGGCGCGGACAGTTGTACCGGGTGCCCTTGATGACGTTGTCGGTCGGGATCGTGACCAACGAGCGGCGAACGTTCTCCCACCCGGCACAGGTGAGCGCCCTGGCCACCGAAATGAAGAGCTATGCCAAGACCCTGCCGGGATCGGTGTTCGTCGTGGACCGCCGTCACGACACGACTGGCGAAGGCGAAGGGGAGTAGGGAGGTTTCAGAGTCATGAACGTGCGCTGCCCGTCGTGCCGGACGGTGTTCCGGGTAGATCCGGCAAAGGTGCCCGAGGCCGGGGTCCGGGCACGGTGCGCCGTCTGCGCCGCCACGATCGATGTGCGGCGAGACGGCCAGCTGCACCCCGCAGCGGGCGTCGGCGTCGCCCCGCCTGCCGCGGCCCCGCCGCGGCCCGCGCCCGCACCACCCCCGCACCGCACGCCCCCACCGGAGCCAGCCCCGCGGGGCCCGCGACTCAGCCAGCCGTTCATCGGGCCGAGGGCTACACCACCGCCGGCCGCCGAGCCGCTGCGGCGACCGTCGGCACCCGTTTTTCGACCGACGCCGGGCCAGCCCGTCACTGCGGCGCCCCCCGTTCCGCCACCGGCCCCACCCGCGGCCCCGGCGCCACCGAAGCCGGCCCCGGCGCCTGTCCAGGCGGCGGCACCCACACCGGCCGTCCCCGTCGCACCCGCCCCCACGCCACCGAGCCCCGGGGCGGCCCCGGCCGCACGACCCGTCAACCCGTTCCTCCAGAAGGACCCCAAGCAAAAGGCGCGACGTCTGGCGCGCGCGCTGGTCTCCGACATGATCGTCTATCAGCCGGCCAAGCGGCAGCGGGCCCTTGCCGAGGGAACGCTCAAAGAGACGTTCGACGAGGAGATCCAGAAGAGCTGGGAAGAGTACGTCGAACAGGTCGGCGAGGAGATGGCGGAGAGCACGCCCTATTGGCGCGAGGCCTTGAACGATATCCTCGCCGGAGGGCAACAGGTCTTCTAGCGCGCGGGTGTTCGCATCGCCGGGCGATGTCTATATTGGGCGAATGGCCGAGCCGTCCCTTCGACTCCCGGAGGCGACGGCTCGCTGTCTACTGGAACGAAGGGAGCAGGACGTCATGGATACGGACATCGTCGAGCGGATGGCGGCGTTGCAGCACGGACTGGACGAACTCCGAGGGTATCTTTGACGTCGACGTCAAGCGCGAGCAGCTCGCGCAACTCGACCAACAGATGGTTCAACCGGGGTTTTGGGATCAGTCGGAGCGGGCGCGCACGGTGGTGGAAAACATCCGCCAGTTGAGGCGCTGGATCGAGCCGTTCGACGATCTCCGACACCGGATAGCAGACGCGCACGAACTCGCCCACCTCAACGCCAGCGACCCGGATCCCGACATCGCGAAGGGCTTGGACCAGGAGGCGGCGCAGCTTGCCACCGACCTCCAGGCGCTCGAGCTGCGAACGATGCTCCGGGGACCCGACGATCAACGTTCCGCGCTGCTGACGATTCACCCGGGCGCCGGCGGGACGGAGTCGCAGGATTGGGCGGAGATGCTGCTGCGGATGTACACCCGCTGGGCCGAGCGTCATGGGTACGCGGTGCAGGTGCTTGACCTCCTCGCCGGCGAAGAAGCCGGCATCAAGTCGGTCACGATCGAGATCACCGGCGACTTCGCATACGGGTATCTGAAGGCGGAGAAGGGCGTGCATCGTCTGGTCCGCATTTCGCCGTTCGACAGCCAATCGCGGCGCCACACGTCGTTCGCGTCGGTCTTCGTGTACCCCGTCGTGGACGACACCATCCAGATCGATGTGCGGGACGACGACATCGAGATGGAGGTGTTCCGCGCGTCGGGCGCGGGCGGCCAACACGTGAACAAGACGTCGTCGGCGGTGCGACTGCGCCACCTGCCGTCGGGGATCGTCGTGTCCTGCCAGCAGGAGCGCAGCCAGCACAAGAACAAACAGGTCGCGCTCAAGATGCTCAAAGCGGCGTTGTACCAGCGCGCGCTCGAGGAACAGGACAAGAAGAAGGCGGAGCTCGAGGCCACGAAGACCGACAACAGCTGGGGAAACCAGATCCGCTCCTACGTGTTCCAGCCGTATACGATGGTGAACGATCACCGCACGGAGATGAAGGTCGGTGACGTGCAAGCGGTGATGGACGGCAAGATCGACGACTTCATCGAGACCTTCCTGAAACGGTTCGGGGGCAAAGCGGCGTGAGCGACTCCCCAACCTCCCATCTCGAGGAAGCGCGCCGGGCGGCCCTCGCGGCCCTGCGCGACCGCGGCGTCGAACCCTACGCGTACCAGTACACCCGGACCCACACGGCGGCGGCCGCGCGCGCCGCCTTCACGCCCGAGCGGGAAGCGCTTGTGCAAGTCGCGGGGCGATTGGTGGCGCTGCGCGGACACGGCAAGACGACCTTCGCGCATCTCGAGGACGCAACCGGCCGGATCCAACTCTACTGCCGCCAGGACGGGCTGGGCCCGGACAGCTATCAGGTCGTCGGTCTGTTGCACCTGGGTGACGTCGTGGGCGTGACGGGCGGCGTGTTCCGGACGCGCACCGGAGAGATCACCGTGCGGGCGCAGAAGGTCACGGTCCTCGCGAAGGCCATGCGCGCCCTCCCGCTGGGCAAGGCCGACGACGATGGGACGGTGCACAGCGGGCTCGTCGATGCGGAGACCCGCTATCGCCAGCGCTACGCGGACCTCGCGGTCCACCCCGCGGTGCGCGAGATCTTCCGCACGCGGGCACGCGTCGTGAGCTACCTTCGCCGGTTCTTGGACACGCGGGACTTTCTGGAGGTCGAAACGCCGGTCCTCCAGCCGATCTACGGGGGCGCCATGGCGCGACCCTTCGTGACGCACCACCTCGCGCTCGACCGGCGGCTCTACCTGCGCATCGCGACCGAGCTCTACCTCAAACGGTGCATCGTCGGCGGACTCGAGCGGGTGTACGAGATCGGGAAGGACTTCCGCAACGAGGGCATCGATCGCCTGCACAATCCCGAGTTCACGATGCTCGAGTTGTACCAGGCCTACGCGGACTACGAGGACATGATGGCCCTCACGGAGGAGATGGTGGAGGGCTGCGTACGGGATGTCTGCGGCAGCGCGACGATCGAGCGGTTCGGTGTCACCCTGGACTTCACGCGCCCGTGGCGCCGGGCGACCTACCGGGAGTTGGTCAAGGAACGGGCTGGTCTTGACCTTGCCCGGGCCGACGACGAGGCCCTGCGCGCCGCGGTGCGCGCGCGCGGCGCCGACCCGGCGGACATGGGCCGGACGAAGCTGATGGATGAGATCTTCAAGGTGTACGTGGAAGGCGCGCTGACGAGCCCGACCTTCGTGGTCGACTTCCCGATCGAGCTCTCGCCACTCGCCAAGCCCAAGCGCGGCGACCCCTCCCTGGCGGAGCGCTTCGAGTTCTTCGTGTTGGGACGCGAGCTGGCCAACGCGTTCAGCGAGCTCAACGACCCCGACGACCAACGGCGTCGCCTCGAGGCACAGGCGGCCTTGCGCGCGGCGGGAGACGATGAAGCCCAGGTCATGGACGACGACTACGTCCAGGCGCTCGAGTACGGGATGCCGCCCACGGGCGGGATCGGTCTGGGCATCGACCGGCTGGTCATGCTGGTGGCAGAGCAGGCCTCCATTCGGGACGTAATCCTGTTCCCTCAGCTGCGGAGGGAGGAGTGAATCGGCTGGAAGGAACCATCGCCGCCCGCTACCTGCGCAGCCGCCGATCATCCCGTCTCGTCTCGCTGATCACGCTCATCGCCGTTGGCGGCGTGACGGTCGGAGTCATGGCGCTGGTCATCGTGCTCGGCGTGATGAACGGCCTCCAGCACGAGCTGCGCGAGAAGATCCTGGTCGCGAGCCCGCATCTGCGGCTCCTCACACATGGGGAAGGGCTCCGCATGGATGATTGGGCCACCGTGCTGCCGACGGTCCGGGCGGACCCTGAGGTCGTCGCCGCCCGGCCCTTTGTCCTGACGCAGGGTCTCTTTTCCGCGGGCCATGACTATCACGAAGGGGCCTTCGTCTTGGGCATCGACCCGGATACCGGGTCGATCTCGGTGACCGCGCTGCCGCGCACGTTCGTCCGGGGCGACCTCACGTTCACGACGACCCGCAACGACGTGGATGGCGGCATCGTGCTCGGGCGGCGGCTCGCCGAGCGATTCTCCGCGTTCCCCGGCGCGACCGTCACGGTGATCTCGCCCGGCGGCGCCCGGTTCAACGCCGCGGCGGGCACGTTCATACCGCGTTTCTGGACGTTCGAGGTGACCGGCTATTTCGAGACCGGCATGTATGAGTACGACAACTCCTACACCGTGCTGCCGCTCAAGCTGGCGCAGGAGTTCGCCGGCCTCGGGACGGCCGTGACGGGCCTCGAGATCCGGCTCCGGCATCCCGAGCGCGCGGTGGAAGTCGGGCGGCGGATCGAGGACCAGTTGGGGTATCCCTACTGGGCCCTCGATTGGCAATCCCAAAACGGCAGCTTGTTCTCGGCCCTGCAGCTCGAAAAGCTCGCGATGGGACTCATTCTGCTGCTGATCGTGATCGTGGCGGCGTTCAACATCGTCAGCACGCTCACGATGGTGGTCACCGACAAGACGAAGGAGATCGGCATCCTGCGAGCCATGGGACTGCCGGCGGCCAGCATTCGCCGTTTGTTCGTACTCCAGGGCGCCGTCATCGGCGTGGTCGGGACGGGGCTGGGGACCGTCCTGGGGCTGGCGGTTGCCCGGCTGGTGGATCGCAGTGGCTTGATCCGATTGGACCCGACGGTCTACTTCATCGACCGGCTCCCGGTGCGCGTCAATCCCATGGACGTTGGCATCGTGATCGTCGCCAGCGTCCTGGTGGCGATCGGCGCCACGCTCCATCCGGCGGGGCGGGCGGCGGCACTCCGCCCGGTGGAAGCGATCCGTCACCAATGACGGAGCTCATTCTGGAGGCGTCCGGTGTCCGGAAGGTGTACGAGGGTGGCGATCGGGCCCCCATCGAGGTATTGAACGCCGTGGACCTCGCGGTGTATCGAGGGGAAATGGTAGCCATCGTCGGGGCGAGCGGCGCGGGCAAGAGCACACTCCTGCACCTGCTGGGCGCGCTCGACGACCCCACGGCCGGCGAGATCCGCCTGGCCGGACAGGCCTACGCGTCGTTGCCAGAGACGGAGCGTGACCGTGTGCGCAATCGGCGCATCGGGTTCGTCTTTCAGTTTCATCACCTCCTGCGGGAGTTCAGTGCCGTCGAAAACGTGATGATGCCGTTGCAGATCGCCGGGGTGTCCACCCACGAGGCACGGACGCGGGCCGAGCGCGTGCTCGCCAAGGTGGGGCTCACAGAGCGGCTCCACCATCGCCCGTCGGAACTCTCGGGCGGCGAGCAGCAGCGATGCGCGGTCGCGCGGGCGATCGTGCACGACCCGGTGCTCGTCCTCGCGGACGAGCCGAGTGGGAATCTCGACCACGGGCACAGCCGGGGACTGCACGAGCTCCTGTCGGACCTGGCGCGCACGCTTCAGACGGCCCTCGTGGTCGCGACGCACAACCGCGATCTCGCCGAGCGCGCGGACCGCGTGCTCTGGTTGGAGCACGGTTGCCTGCGGGCAGCGACGGCGGCGGAGGCAATGTCCTGATGCAGTGCCAACGCTGTGGGGAGCGACCGGCGGTCATCCACCTCACCACGATCGTGGACAACACGCACACGGAGCAACACCTCTGTGAGGCCTGCGCGGTGGCCCAGGGCATCCAGACCGAGGCCACGCTCGCGAAGTTCCCGATCGGCAACTTCCTGGCGACTCTCGGTTCCGGTACCGCCACCGCACAGCCCACCACCGATGCCGAACAACGGTGTTCGGCCTGCGGCGCGACCTTGCAGGATTTCCGCGACTCCGGGCGGCTCGGCTGCAGCGTGTGCTACGACGCCTTCGGCGCATCGCTCCGCATGCTGCTCCGCCGCATCCACGGCTCCAGCCGCCACGTCGGGGAACCGTACGCGTCCCCCCTCGGGATGGACGTCCCGCCGGAAGGGGAGCCCGCGGCCGAGGTGGCCGCGCTCCGCGAACAGCTGCAGCGCGCCGTGGAGGCGGAGAACTTCGAGCTTGCCGCGCGTCTCCGCGACGAAATCCGGAGCCGGGAATGACGCTCGATCTCGATCTGCTGCCGGACGGGGGGATGCCCTGGCTGGACGCGAGCGGCCCCGAAGGCCAGATCGTGCTCTCCACGCGGATCCGACTCGCGCGCAACATGCGTGGCGTCCGGTTTCCTCCGCACGCCAGCGATGCCGAGCTAGAAGAGGTGCGCGCCGCGGTGGTTGCCGCCGCGCGCGCCTCGAGTCGGCTCCGGGACGCGGTCGTGATCGAGATCGACGAGTTGCCGCGCCTCGAGCGCCAACTGCTCCACGAACGCCACCTGATCTCGCGCGATCTGGCCGGCCTCGAGAGCGGGAAAGCGGTGCGGCGCGGCGCGGCCGTGGTGACCGACGGCGCGATTGCGGCGATGGTAAACGAGGAGGATCACCTGCGCTTGCAGGTCGTGAAATCCGGGTTCGCGCCAAGCCCCGCTTACGCCGACCTGGAGCAGCTCGACCGCGAGCTCGGCACCCAGATTCCCTTCGCCTTCCATGGGGAGTTCGGTTACCTTACCTCGTGTCCGACGAACGCGGGGACGGGGCTTCGCGCGTCGGTACTCATTCACCTGCCAGGCCTCGTGCTCACGAAAGAGATAGCGAAGGTGCTGCAGGGCTTGGCGCAGGTGGGCCTCACCTTCCGTGGCCTGTACGGGGAAGGCAGCGAGGTCGTCGGCAACTTGTTCCAGTTGTCGAATCAGACCACGCTCGGCAAATCGGAGGAGGAGTTGCTCGATCACCTGTCGAAGATCGTGCGGCAGGTCATCGAGTACGAGCGGCAAGCCCGGGACCGTCTGGTGCAGAACGCGCCCACCGTCATCGGGGACAAGGTCTGGCGCGCGTACGGGCTCCTGCGGTACGCCCGCAGCCTCTCGTTCGAGGAGACGATGAATTTACTGAGCGGCGTGCGGCTCGGCGCTGGCGTGGGCCTGATTGACGAAGTGAGTATCTACACGCTGAACAAACTTCTGGTGTACGCGCAGCCCGCGCACGTAGCGCGCCGCGCCGAGCGCGGTCTCACGGACCCCGATCTTCCGGCCGTGCGGGCCACGTTCGTACGCCAACTACTGGACGACGACGCGCGGCGGGGACCGCGCGCCGGACCATCCACCAGCGACGGCTGAGCGACGGATCATGAACGGTTACAACTTCACCGATCGAGTGCGGAAAGTGCTCCAGATGGCGCGCGAGGAAGCGGCGCGCCTCCATCACGAATATGTGGGCACCGAGCACATCCTCCTGGGCCTCATCCGCGAGGGCGAGGGCGTGGCGGCTGCCGTGCTCAGCAACCTCAACGTGGACCTCGAGGACATCCAGCAGAAGATCGAGGAGACGGTGAAGAAGGGCAAAGCGCCCGCCGCCGCCGGTCCCCCGGATCTTCCCTACACGTCGCGCGCCAAGAAGGTGCTGGAACTCGCGATGAGCGAGGCGCGCGAGCTCAACCACTCCTACGTCGGGACCGAGCATCTACTGCTTGGCCTCCTCCGCGAGGAGAAGGGTATCGCCGCGCAGGTGCTGACGGATGCGGGCGTGAATCTGGAGCAGGCGCGGGCGGAGACGCTGCGGCTGCTCGGCAGCGACGTGCCGCAGGCCCCGAAGCAGAGCGGGCAACAGGGACAACAGGGGCAACCACCGCGCGGGGAGAAAAAATCCAAGACGCCCGCACTCGACCATTTCTGTCGCGATCTCACCGCGCTGGCCGGCGAAGGACAGCTCGATCCGACCATCGGGCGCCAGCAGGAAATCGAGCGCGTCATCGAGGTCCTGTCACGCCGCAAGAAGAACAATCCGGTCCTCATCGGGGAGGCCGGCGTCGGCAAGACGGCCATCGTCGAGGGCCTGGCGCAGCTCATCGCGTCCGGCAACGCCCCGGACTCGCTCCGGACGCATCGCGTGCTCGCGCTCGACATGGCGGCCGTGATCGCCGGCACCAAGTACCGCGGGCAGTTCGAGGAACGGCTGAAAGCCGTCATGAACGAGATCGCGCAGAATCGCAACATCGTCTTGTTTATCGACGAGCTGCACACCCTGGTCGGGGCGGGCGCGGCCGAAGGCGCCATCGACGCCTCCAACATGCTCAAGCCCGCGCTCGCGCGGGGTGAGCTCCAGTGCGTCGGCGCGTCCACGCTGAACGAGTACCGGAAGTACATCGAGAAGGACGGCGCGCTCGAACGCCGGTTCCAAACGGTCATCGTCGACCCCCCGACCGTGGACGAGACGATCGAGATCCTCAAGGGGCTGCGGCAGCGATACGAAGACCACCACCGGGTCACCATCCCGGACCAGACGCTCGAGGAATCCGCGCGGCTCTCGGAGCGCTACATCACCGATCGTTTCCTTCCGGACAAGGCGATCGACGTGATCGACGAGGCCTCCGCGCGGGCCCGACTCGCGGCGCAGGTGCCGCCAGCGGACGTCGGTGAGTTGAAGGCCCGCCTGGAAGGGATCAACCAGGAGAAGGAGGAGGCCGTGCGCGACCAGAACTTCGAGCGCGCCGCCTCCCTGCGAGATCAGGAACGGGAGCTCCAGGGCGAAATTCGCCGTCGCCAGGAGGAGTGGGAGCGCGAGCGGGAGACCCACCGGCCGGTGATCGGCGAGGAGGAGGTCGCGTTCATCGTCTCACGGTGGACGGGCATCCCCGTGACCCGGCTCCAGGAGGCCGAAACCCAGCGCCTCATGCGCATGGAAGCGGAGTTGCACGAGTCCGTGGTCGGGCAGGATCAGGCCATCGAGGCCATCGCCCGCGCCATTCGCCGCTCACGCGCGGGCCTCAAAGACCCCCGGCGCCCCATCGGCAGCTTCATCTTCTCCGGTCCCACCGGCGTGGGCAAGACGGAGCTGGCGCGAGCGCTGGCCCGATTCCTGTTCGCCGACGAGCAAGCCCTGATCCGCGTCGACATGTCCGAGTACATGGAGAAGTTCAGTGTGAGCCGGTTGATCGGCGCCCCGCCGGGCTACGTCGGGTACGAGGACTCCGGCACGCTCACCAAAGCCATCCGCCGCAAGCCGTACGCGGTCGTGCTCCTGGATGAGATCGAGAAGGCCCATCCGGACGTCTTCAACATCCTGCTCCAGGTGCTGGACGAGGGACGGTTGACCGACAACTACGGACGCGTGATCGACTTCAAGAACACGGTGGTGATCATGACGTCGAACGTGGGCGCGCGGGACATCACGAAGACCCGCTCCCTCGGTTTCGGTGAGGAAAGCCCGGGCTCGAGCTTCGAGAAGATGTCCGAGATGGTCAAGGACGAGATCAATCGGGTCTTCAACCCCGAGTTCCTGAATCGCCTGGATGACGTCATCGTCTTCCATCCGCTGAACCGCGAGCACATAGCGCTGATCGTCGGCATCCTGTTCCGACAGGTCGCCGAGCGAATCGCCTCGGAGGGGTTCGTGCTGCGCCGGACCGATGCGGCCACGGAGTTCCTCGTGGACCATGGATATGACGAGCAGTACGGTGCCCGGCCGCTCAAACGGGCCATCCAACGGTATGTCGAGGATCCCCTGTCCGAGAAGATCCTCGTGGGCGAGCTCGGCAAGGGCGACGAGATCGAGGTCGATGTCGCACCCGACGGGGAGCATCTGACGTTCCGCGCCCTGTCCGGGACCAACGCGTAGCGTGCGACGCGGCGTTTGGCTGCTGGCTGCGGCGCTCGTGCTCCCCACGCGCGCGCGCGCACAGGAGCAGCAGAACTCCCTCACGACGGTGATCGACAGTATCGACGTCGTGGGCGCGCACCGCGTGTCCCGCAGCCAGATTCTGGCCCTCGCCGGGATCCCGGTGGGGCAGGAGATCTCCTACCGCGACGTGCAGCGCGCGGTCGAGTCCCTCTACGGCAGCGGCCAATACGACGACATCCGTATCACCCAGGACGCCGCGCGCAAGCTGCTCCGGATCGAGGTCGTGGAACGCCCCATCCTCCTGGGTTGGAGTATTCGCGGCGTTGAGAAGCTCTCACCGCGAACCGTGCGGGGGCGGGTCAAGCTCCAGGAGGCGCGACCGTTCGACCCCGCCGCCGCCCAACGCTCGCTGGCCGCGATCGACTCGCTGTACCGGAAGGAAGCGTTCTACCAGAGCAGCGTCCGCCTGCGCAAGCTGCCGCAAGAGGACGGGGGCCTGCGCGTCGTGGTGGACGTCGACGAAGGTCGCCGCGTAGCGATCAGTCAGGTGGTGATCGAGGGCAACGAGGTCTTCAGCGACCGTGAGGTCGCCCATCACATGAAGGTCGGCCCCGAGGGCTTCTGGTGGTTCCAGCGCGGCGAGTACGACGAGGGCGAACTGGACCGGGACGTGCGCGAACGAATCCCCGCCTTCTACTCGTCGCGGGGCTACATCGATTTCCGGGTGCTCCGCGACACGCTGGTCGTCAACGACGAAACCGGGAAGGCCTCGCTCACGCTCGAGGTCAGTGAAGGGAATCGCTACGAGGTCGGCACGTTCGAGATCGTCGGCAATCGGCGGTTTTCGAGCGAACAGCTCGAGCGCTATTACCCCTTCGCCCAAGGGGCCGCGGGCGGGGGATTCCTGGGACTGGGCGGCGGGCCCAGCGGCTATTTCGACGAGGATCGCTGGCAGAGCGCCACGCGCGACGTGCAGACGCTCTACGCCAACAACGGCTACCTCTACGCCGAGGTCCGTCCCGTCGTCAGCCGCCGCACCGAAGCCGACGGCGTCAAGAAGGTGGATCTCCGCTGGCAGATCGCCGAGGGCGAACCCGCGACCATCAGCCAGATCATCGTCCGCGGGAACACGATAACGCGCGAGAGCGTCGTGCGCCGGGCGACCTTCCCGCTCGTGCCCGGCGACGTGTTTCGCCAGGACGCCTTGCTCCAAGCCTATCAGAACGTCTCCAATCTCGGGTTCTTCCAGCAGCCGCTGGCGATCCCCGACATCCAGCCCACCGACAATCACGTCGACGTGGACGTCATCTTCCGGGTCGAGGAACGCCGGACGGGGAACGTCAACTTCGGAGCGTCGGTCGGGCAGGGAACCGGGTTGGGCGGCTTCATCGGACTCGACGAGCCCAACGTGCTCGGTCGAGGCAAACGGCTGCAGTTCCAGTGGCAGTTCGGACGCAATATCCAGGACTTCAACGTCACGTACAGCGACCCGGCCATCCGCGGTGGCCTGATCTCGGGCTCACTGAACCTCCACAGCACGCGCCTCCGCTACACGATCGCGGACCTCGGCCGCATTACCACCCGCGGAGGCAGCCTCCAACTGGGATTCCCGGTCTTCGGCTCCCGATACACGCGCCTGTTGACATCGTACACGCTCGAGGAATCGAGCTACGACTCCCCGACGCTCGCGCCACGGTTCAACTGCAAAAACTGCCTCCTGTCGGCCGCGGGCATCGGCTTGGCCAGGGATCGGCGAGTCGATCTGCCGTTTCCGACTGGCGGATCGTACTACGAGACCCGGTTCTCGCTGAACGGCGGCATGCTGGGCGGCGACGGCAACTTCCGGCGGTTGACCGCCGAGGGACGCTGGTACGCGCCGCTCTTCCAGGTCGGCGGCGGGCGTCCGGGCAGCAGCGGCCTGCGCTTCGTGCTCGGATTCCGGGCCGAAGTCGGGTTCGTCTGGGGTGATGCGGGACCGCATTTCCGCCAGTTGTTTGCGCTCGGCGGGACGCAATACGGCATCCCCCTGCGCGGCTATGACGAGTTCTCGGTCACCCCCAAGGGGTTCGACACGACCGCGACGGGAACCCGAGTCCAAGCCGTCGATGCCTTTGGCAAGTCTTATCTCGTCTCGACGACGGAGTTCGGGATGCGGGTCAGCCAGGCCCTGTATCTGAGCCTGTTCTATGACGCGGGCAATGTGTGGGCGACGCCGGGACAGTTCGCGCCAACCCGGTTGTTCCGCGGCGCCGGCATCGGGGTAGCAGTACTCTCACCGCTCGGCCCCATTGGACTCGACTATGCCTACGGCTTCGATCGCGTGGATGGCAGCGGCAACCCGGCACCAGGCTGGAAGCTCCACTTCCGGCTGGGGAACATTTTCTAGCATCTGATAGGAACCAACCATGATCCGACTCCCGTATTTCCCTATCGTCCGCCCGGCCCTTGGCGCGGCAGTCCTGCTGTTGGCCACTGCGGCGGCGCCGGGCGCGGCTCACGCGCAGGGCACGCCGCAGGTCGCTCGATTCGGTTGGGTGAACTCCCAGCTCATCATCCGGCAGGTTCCCGGGTATGCCGAGGCCGAGTCCACCCTCAACGCCGAGGTCGCGGGCTATCGCGATGAGGTCCAGAAGCTGCAGTCGCAGCTGGACTCGACGATGCGCGCGTACGATCGCGAGCAGATCGCGTTGTCGCCGTCCAACCGCGAGGCCAAGCAGAACGCAATTCGCGAGCTGCAGCAGCGGCTGCAACAGCGATATGACGAGCTCCAGAACCAGGCCGCGGCGCGGGAGCGGGAACTGGTCTCCCCGTTGGAGGAGCGCGTCAAAGGCGTGATCGAGGGTTTGCGGGCCGAGCGCAATCTGTCCTTCATCTTCGACGTGGGGGCGCCAGGGAACAACGTGGTTGCGGCGGACAAGGCGCTGGATCTGACCGCCATCGTCGTTCAGCGCCTCCAGGGAGCTAGCAAGTAGGGCGCACACGGTGCCCGAACGCCGCGTGACCGCCGCGGAGATCGCGGCCCTGGTCGGCGGTCAGGTCGTCGGCCAGCCGGGCGCGTCGGTCGCCGGGGTCGCCTCCTTGGAGGAGGCCGGTCCCGGCGACCTTTCATTTCTTGCCTCCGCCACCTATCTCCCGTACTTTCAAGCATCTAGCGCGGGCGTGGTGCTCGTCGCCCCGGCGTTCCGGGAGGCGGCGACCGGGCCCGCGACGTACATCGTGGTATCGGACCCTCGGCGAGCCTTGGCCCGAATTCTGGACGAGTTGGCACCCAGCCCCCCACCGGCGTGGGGGATCGCTGGTACCGCCCGGATTGGTCGAGGCTGCCGTTGGACCGGACGCATCGTCATCGGCGAGTACGCCGTCCTGGGCTCCGGCGTGACGCTGGGGCGTGATTGCACCCTTGGCCCCGGGGTCGGGGTCGGGGATGGCGCGCTGCTCGGTGACGACTGCCGGATCGGTGCCGCCGCCATGATCGCGCCCGGTGCGGTGCTGGGGAACCGGGTGGTCGTGAAGCCCGGAGCCCGAGTCGGGACGCCTGGGTTCGCGTGGGTGGGCACCGGGACCCAGCGGTCCCACCTGCGGCACGTCGGGGCGTGCCGGATCGGGAACGACGTCGAAATCGGGGCAAATGCCACCGTGGACCGCGGGTCGGTGGGCGCGACGGTGATCGGCGACGGCACCAAGATCGACAACCTCGTGCACGTGGCCCACAACGTCCGGATCGGTGCGGGGTGCGTGATCATGGCGCAGGTGGGAATTGCCGGTTCCACGATCGTCGAGGACGACGTCCTGATCGCAGGCCAGGCGGGTCTCGCCGGCCAACTCCGGGTGGGGCGAGCGGCGCGCCTCGCCGCCCAGAGCGGAGTCATCGGGGACATTCCCGCCGGCGCCACCGTCTCCGGCTACCCCGCCCGGGATCATCGCACGGTCCTTCGACACACTGCCGTCGTTGCCCGCCTCGCCCCCATCGTCACCACCCTCGAACGCCTGGCCCAGAATCATGCCGACTCCGAATAGACGGACCATCGCCCAACCATCCTCGGTCGAAGGTATTGGCCTGCACACCGGTGCGCCGGGCACGGCCCGGTTGCTGCCTGGCGCCCCCGGTGACGGACTCACGTTCGTCCGGAAGGACGTGCAGGGCGCAACACCGATCCGGGCAACCGTGGAGGCCGTGCGCGAGACCGACCGGGGTACGGTTTTGGGCCCGGAAGGTCAGGACGTCCGCACCATCGAGCACCTGTGCGCTGCCGCCCACGCCCTCAGCCTCGATGATCTCCGTGTCGAGGTTCACGGCCCGGAGCTACCCATCGGAGATGGGAGCGCCTCCGCGTACGTCGATGCGCTGACATCGGCCGGGATTGCCGAGCACAGTGGGCCGCCACCCACCGTCTGGTCCGTGCAATCGGCCATCACGGTCCGAGAGGGGGACGCGCGGTACGTGCTGGGACCGGCGAGCGAGTTGCGACTCACGGTCACGGTCGAATGGCCCCATCCGCTGATTGGGCGCCAGAGCGGGTGTTTCGATATCACCGCTGAGACGTTCCGCGCGGAGCTCGCGGCCGCTCGCACGTTCGGATTCGTTGCGGAGCTCGACGGGCTGCACGAGCGCGGTCTGGCGCGGGGTGCCACCGCCGACACGACCATCGCGCTCACCGAAACGGGCCTCGCGGCCGGGGCGCTACGCTGGCCCGACGAGTTCGTGCGCCACAAGGCCGTGGATCTCCTGGGCGACCTGGTGCTGACCGGCGGCCGCGTGGTCGCCGATGTCGTGGCCTTTCGGCCGAGCCATGCCGGGAACGTGGCGGTGGCTCGCGTGCTGCGTCGGCTCGCCGCCCCTGCCACCCCACCGGTCATCGGAATCGACCGCATCCTCGGAACGCTGCCGCACCGCTACCCAATGCTCCTGATCGACCGTATCATCGAAGTGCAGGGCCGCGAGCGGATCGTCGGGATCAAGAACGTCACCATCAACGAACCGTTCTTTCAGGGGCATTTCCCGGGGCACCCGGTGATGCCGGGTGTGCTGATCGTGGAAGCGATGGCCCAGGCCGGCGGCATGCTGCTGATGGAGGCTGTCGACGACCCCGAAACGAAGGTCGTGTATTTCCTGTCGCTCGACGGCGTGAAGTTCCGGCGGCCGGTGGTGCCGGGGGACCAACTGCGATTCGACCTGGAGATGCTTCAGTTTCGCGGGCGGAATTGCCGCATGCGCGGGGTGGCGTACGTCGACGGCGAGCGCGTCGCCGAGGCCGAAATGGCCGCCCGGATCGTGGACCGGTGAGCACGCACATCCACCCAACGGCAGTTGTGCACGACGATGCGGAGCTCGGACCCGACGTCGTCGTTGGACCCGGCGCCGTCATCGGTCCCAACGTCGTCGTCGGGTCCGGTACGGAGATTCAGGCGCACGCCATCCTCGAGCGCAACACCACCGTCGGGCGAGCGTGCCTGGTCGGATACGGCGCCGTGCTCGGGAGCGCGCCCCAGGACCTGAACGACCCGGGCGAGGACACGGCGGTGACCGTGGACGACGGGACGCACCTGCGCGAGTACGTCACGGTCCACCGAGCCACGGCGGAAGGGCGCGTGACCCACGTCGGTGCGCGGTGCCTGCTCATGGCCTACGTCCATGTCGCGCACGACTGCCTGGTCGAGGACGACGTCGTGCTCGCCAACGCGGTGCAACTCGCCGGACACGTCTGTGTCGGGCACCACGCGTGGATCGGCGGCCAGACCCCCGTGCACCAGTTCGTCCGGATCGGGGAATACGCGTTCGTCGGTGGGGGGTCGCGGGTCCCACAGGACGTGCCGCCCTATGCCTGCGTCGCCGGGGCGCCATTGCGGCTCTATGGCCCCAACGTGGTGGGCCTGCGTCGGGCCGGGTTTTCTTCCGAGGCGCGCCTCGCGCTCAAACACGCGTTCCGACTCCTCTTCAACTCGGGTCGCACGACGACGGCGGCGCTCGAAGAGCTCCGGCTGCGACACGACGGGATCCCGGAAGTCGACCGGTTGCTCGACTTCGTTGCGTCTTCGGAGCGAGGCGTGCTCGTCGGGTGACGGCACCTGCTATCTTCCTCTCGGCGGCTGAAGCCTCCGGAGAGCAACATGCTGCCGCCGTGGCCGCATCCCTGCGCATCGCGGTCCCGGAGGCGGCCTTGGCGGGCTTGGGCGGTCCGTCCATGGCCGCCGCCGACGTGCACCTCGTGCACGACTTGGAGTTCCTGCAAACCGTGGGGTTGGTGGAAGCCGTCTCCGCGGTCCCCGCCCACGTGCGAGCATACGCTGCCATCGCTCGTGAGCTGCGCCGCCGGCCGTACGACCTCGTGATTCTCGTGGACTACCCCGGCTTCCATCGTCTGGTCGCTCGTCTCGCGCGACGCCTCGGCGTCCCGGTGCTCCATTACATCGCGCCCCAGCTCTGGGCGTGGGGTGCCTGGCGCGCCCGCCGGCTCCGGCACGCCGTCAGCCGTCTGGCGGTGATTCTCCCGTTCGAGGAGGGCTTCTTCCACGAACGCGGCATCCCAGCGACGTTCGTTGGTCACCCGCTCCTCGACGCCTCCCGGCCGTCGCGTGAGGAGGCACGGGCGGCGTTGGGTTTGGGGCCGGACGCACCGGTGCTCGGGCTCTTTCCCGGCAGCCGCCCGACGGAGCGGGGAAGGCTGTGGCCGGCGTTTCGAGACGCGGCCGCCGCCCTCCAACGGACCGCCGACGTTCGGGTGTTCATCGCCGCGAAGGACCCCACCGCGTTCCCGGGCTCCGCCGCCCTTGGAGCTCGGCTGGCACCGTCGGCGACCGTCGCGGCCGCCGCCGACGTGGCCATCGCGAAATCGGGCACCACCACGCTCGAGCTGGCGCTGGCGGGAACCCCGCACGTCCTGGCGTACCGCATGCACCCCATCACCTACGTCGCGGCGCGCGGTGCGGTCCGCGTGCCGTGGATCGGGCTCGTGAATCTGATCCTTGGCCAACCGGTCGTCCCAGAGGTCGTGCAGGGCGCGGTGACGGCCTCGCGCCTGGCGACGCTGACCGAGCAGCTCCTCCGGTCACCGGCTGCCGAGGATCAACGCGCGGCCTTTCGGGACCTGGCCCGGCGGCTTGGCACGCCGGGCGCCGCGCGACGGGTCGCGGACCTGGCGTTGGAGATGGTCGCGTGAGGTCGGCGCGCGCCGAGGCTCTGGGAACGTTGCTTCGCGCGTTAGCCGCGACATGGCGCATCGAGCGGCTTGGCCGCCAGCATCATGACGCGCTCGCCGGCGGACCATTCCTGTTTGCGCTGTGGCATCAAGCGTTGGTTCCCCTGCTGTGGGATCATCGCCAGCGCGACATCGCACTGCTCGTCAGCGGGCATCGCGACGGGGACTTGGTCGGCCGCGCGGCCGAACGACTTGGCTATCGCCTGATCCGCGGATCGAGCACCAGGGGCGGTGGCCCCGCCTTTCGCGAGGTGGTGCGCGCGCTCCGGGACAGTACGGCAGTGGCCATCACGCCCGACGGGCCGCGAGGGCCCGGCCGTGTGGTGAAACCGGGCATCGTCCGCGCGGCGCGACTCGCGGGCGTGCCGATCCTGCCGGTCATGGCCAGCGCGGACCGTGTGTGGCATCTCGGGTCCTGGGACCGGCTCTTCGTACCGCAACCATTCGCGCGTGTCCGCGTGGTCTACGGACCTCCAATCCACATCGCCGGGCGCGATGATGATGCCGCGGCGCGATCGCACCTTGCCTCGCGGTTGGACGCGCTGACCGACACCGAGCGGCAGGTGGCGGCGTGATTCGAGCGTGGACGTCCGATGGGATCGGTTACCGCCTCCTGCGTGCCGGGCTCGCCCCCGCCGCGGCGCTGTACGGGACCGCGGTCGGCGTGCGCCGAACGGCCCACCGTCGCGGATGGCTCCGGAACCGCCCGCTCCCGCTCCCCTCCGTGGGGATCGGGAGCCTGTACGTGGGCGGCGCCGGCAAGACCCCCATCGCCTCGTGGGTCGCCTCGTGGTATGCCTCCCGGGGTGCCGCGCCCGCGATCCTCCTTCGCGGGTACGGCGGTGACGAGGGACCCCTCCATCGGGCGCTCGTGCCGTCCGCCATCGTGGTCGAGGACGCGGATCGCCTGCGGGGTGCCGTTCGCGCGGTCGCCCAGGGCGCGAGCGTGTTGGTGCTCGACGACGCCTTCCAACATCTCCGGGTGCGGCCCGACCGGCACATGGTGCTGGTGCCGGCCGAAGCGTTCGCGGATCCACGCCAGTTGCTACCCGCCGGACCGTGGAGGGAAGGGCTGCCGGCGGCCCAAGAGGCCGACCTCCTGATCGTGACCTGCAAGACCGCGGAGCGGTGGTTGGTCGAACGGGCGCGGGCCGCCTTGCACCGCGTGGCACCGGGCGTTCCGCAGGCGCTCGCGCGGCTGGTGATGGGCGCATGGCGCACGCTCGAGGGCGTGCGCGTGGACCCGTCAGCGGTTGGTCCGGGAACCGCGGTTTTCGGCGTGTGCGGCATTGCCGATCCCCGGCCGTTTCTGATGGCGTTGGGGCGGCGCGCGCGGGTGTGGGCTCATTACACCCTGCGAGATCATGCCCGATATCCCGCCGCGCGGATCACGCGGATCGCACGATCCGCCGAAAAAGCGAAAGTCGATTACGTTGTTACCACCGCAAAGGACGCGGTGAAGCTGCGGGGCCGGTGGCCTCGCGGCGCGCCACCGGTGCTGGTTGCCGAGCTTGCCGTCGCGTGGCAGGACGGCCATGACGCGGTCGCCCGGGTACTGGGGGCGTGTCACCAACCCCGCACGACCCGTGCGGACCTTGAGGAACGACTGGGGAGCGCTACCCGACTTCGGGTCGCTGAGATGGCATGACTGATATCAACCCGTCCGCCGCCGGGGTCCGGACCGCCCGCGAAATCGTGGGGCGGAGCAAAGATCCCGTACTCAACGAAGACAATCCGTTCGAAGCGATGATGGCGCGGTTCGACCACGCCGCGCAGCTGCTCGATTTGGACCCCGGGCTGTACAAGGTGCTCCGGGAGCCCGAGAAGCAGATCATCGTCGCCATACCCGTGACCCGCGACAGTGGCGAGGTGGAGGTCTTCACCGGCTATCGGGTGCTGCACAACACCTCCCGGGGGCCGGGGAAGGGTGGGATCCGCTTCGACCTCAACGTGACGCTGGACGAGGTCAAGGCGCTCGCCGCGTGGATGACGTGGAAGTGCGCGGTGGTGAACATCCCCTTTGGCGGCGCCAAGGGTGGCGTGGTGTGCGACCCGAGTGTCCTGTCCATAGCCGAGCTCGAGCGGCTGACCCGACGCTACACGGCGTCGCTGATCGAGACGTTGGGACCCGAGTCCGACATTCCGGCGCCCGACGTCAACACGAACGAGCGGGTCATGGCCTGGGTGATGGATACCTACTCCATGCACCGGCGGCACGCCGTGACCGGGGTGGTCACGGGCAAGCCCATCGAGATGGGCGGATCCCTCGGGCGTCGAGAAGCCACCGGCCGCGGTTGCATGATCACGACGAAAGAGGCGCTGCGTCACCTCGGCCTCCCGCTGCGCGGCACCAAGACGGCCGTCCAGGGCTTCGGCAACGTCGGCTCGGTCGCCGCCCAGCTGCTCGAGAAGGAAGGGCTGACGGTGGTGGCCATCAGCGACAAGTCCGGCGCCGTCTACAATGCCAACGGGATCTACATCGAAGACGCGCTCAAGTGGATCCGCGAGCATCGCTTCCTCATCGGGTATCCGGGGGGCGACCCGATCGACGCGAACGACATGCTGGAGCTGGAGGTCGACGTGCTCGTACCGGCGGCCGTCGAGAACGCGATCACGCGCAAGAACGCGTCACGCATCAAGGCCAAGGTCATTTGCGAGGGCGCAAACGGCCCGACGACCCCCGGGGCCGATCGCGTCCTCGAGGAACAGGGCGTGTTCGTGATCCCGGACATTCTCGCGAACGCGGGTGGCGTCACCGTGAGCTACTTCGAGTGGGTGCAGGATCGCGCCGGCTACTTCTGGGACGAGGCCACCGTGAACGAGCGGTTGAATGCCATCATCCAGCGTTCGTTCCAGGACGTCCTCTCCGTCGCATCCCGCCACCAGGTCAACATGCGCACCGCCGCGTACATGCTCTCGGTGGAGCGGGTGGCCGCCGTGCATCGGTTGCGGGGTATGTACGCCTGATGGCTGTGTACCTCGTCGCGGTGGGTCGCGTCCGTGACCCAGTCATGCGCGCGGCGTGTGAGGACTACATCAAACGGACGCGGCGCTTTTTCGCGCTAAACGTGCGCGAGGTCGCCGACGCGGGGCGGGCCGGGCCGACCCCGGCGCTCGCGCGCCGACTCGAGGCGACGCGGATCCGCGACGCGCTCCCGGTATCGGCCGCAACCGTCGCGCTCACGCGGCGCGGCACGGTGCTTTCGAGCGGCGAGTTCGCCGGGCGGCTCGCGCGATGGCGGGACACCGGCCAGGACGTGGTGTTTGTGGTGGGCGGGCCGTTCGGCCTGGCGGATGCGGTCGTCAGCGACGCGATGCTCGCGTTGAGCCTCTCGGCCATGACCTTGCCCCATGAGATCGCCCGGTTGGTCCTGCTCGAGCAGCTCTACCGGGCCGGGACGATTCTCCGGGGCACACCCTACCACAAGCGGTCGTCACCGTGACCGAGTGGTTCGAGCAGTGGTTCGGCGAAGAGTATCTGCGACTCTATCCGCACCGGGACGACGCGGATGCCGAGGCCGCCATCGGGCTCGTCGCGCGCACGGTGGGGGTTGCTGGTAAGGCCGTGCTCGATTTGGCGTGCGGTCCCGGTCGGCACGCGGCGAAACTGGTGGAGCGCGGAGGCCACGTGGTCGGTTTAGATCTCTCGCTCCCGTTGCTTGGCCGGGCGCGCGCCCGGACGCGCGGGCAGGTGCATCTCGTGCGCGCCGACATGCGCCACTTGCCGTTTCGCCCAGGCGTGTTCGACCTCATCGTGAACTTGTTCACGAGCTTCGGATACTTCCGCGACGACGCACAACACGAGATGGTCTTGCGGGAGGCCGCGACCTTGCTCCAGCCGCGCGGCGTGTTCGTGATCGACTACCTGAACGCCAGCGCCGTCCGCGCCCACCTCGTTCCACACGAGGAGCGCGTCGTGGGCAGCCAGCGGGTCGGCATCGAGCGCCGGATCACGCCGGATGGCCACCATGTCGTCAAGGAGATGCATTTGCTGGAAGACGGCCGCAGTTTCCAGGAACGGGTGCGGCTCTTCTCCGCCGAAGATCTGGAGCGCCTGCTCAGGAACGTCGGGCTGGCGGTCTGTTTCCAGTTCGGCGACTACGACGGCTCTCCACCCAATCCGGACGCGCCGCGCGTGATCCTGGGAGCCACGCGCGCGTGACGATCCAGTTCGTGCCAACCCCGATTCTGAGTAACCCGTCGACCCCCGACTGGGAAGGCCTCGCCGCGGGTTGCTCGACGGCCATCGCGGGGAACCTGGGGCCCGCATTCCTCGCGAGCGGCGACCCGGCGGTCGCGAATCGCGCAGCGCTGGTCCGGGGCGACGCGCTATGTGTCACGACGGGACAGCAGCCGGGACTGTTCCTCGGGCCACTCTTCACGGTCTACAAGGCCCTGTCGGCCATCGCGCTCGCCGACGGGCTGCGCGCGCGCCTCGGGCGCCCGGTCGTTCCGGTATTCTGGGTGGCAGGCGATGATCACGACTTCCTGGAGGCCAGCCACACGTATGTGCCGACTCTGGAGCATGACGTCGCGCGGATCGCCCTGCCCGAACGGGCGCCGGATGCTCCGCTGACCCCCCTGTACCGGGATGCGCTCGGACCGGGCGTGGACGAGGCGCTGCGGACCCTGTGGGAAACCCAACCGCCGTCCGAGTTCCGTCCCGACGTCGAGCGGTGGCTCGGCCAGCACTACCGGCCCGACGCCACGGTCGCCGAGGCGTTCGCCGGCGCCCTTGCCGAGCTGCTGGGACCGCTCGGCCTAGTGGTGCTCCGACCGACGCACGTCACCGCGAAGGCCGCCATGCGACCCACGTTGCTCCAGGCGCTCGAACGGGCCGCGGACCTCGACCGGGCGCTGGTCTCGCGCGCGCATGCCTTGGAGGCCGAGGGGAGAACGCCGCCCGTTTCAGTAGGCGACAGCGCATCGTTGGTGATGCTCGAGGGAGCGGCGGGACGTGACCGGCTGCTGTTCGACGGGAGGACGTTCCAGACGCGGCGGTCCGGCGAGCACTTCACCATGGACCAGCTGAGAACGATCGCGGAGGAAGCCCCGGAACGCCTGTCGCCGAATGTGCTACTGCGACCGGTGGTCGAAGCCGCCCTGCTCCCGACCGTCGCCTATGTCGCGGGGCCCGGCGAGCTCGCCTACTTTCCCCAATGCGATCCGGTGTACGCGACGCTCGGCGTTGCGCCGCAGGCGCCCGTCGCCCGCTGGTCCGCACTCGTCGTCGAACAGCGCACCCAAAAAGTGCTCGATCGCTACGCGATCACCCCGAACGACTTCCAACTCCCGGAAGGCCAGCTGGAACAACGACTGGTGCGGGGTGACCTCCCGGAAGATGTGGAACGCGCGTTGGCCAGGTTGCGGGACGTCGTGACGGAGGAGTACGACCGACTGAAGGAAGCGGCGGCGACGATCGACCCGACCATGCGCAAGCCTGTCGAGTCCTCGCGCAACGGCGCGCTCGTGGGCCTCAGGGACATCGAGAAGCGCATCGTCTCGCACCTCAAGCAACGCAACGACACTCTCGTCCAGCAGGTGGCCCGCGCCCGCCAGGCGCTCGTCCCCCTCGGACAGCCGCAGGAACGGGTCTTCAGCATCGTGCCGTTTCTGGTCCGCTACGGTCGCGCGTTCCTCGACGCCGCGCGCCGGGGCGGGGACGTCTGGGCGGCTGCTCTTGAAGCGCCATCGGACGGTCCATAGAATCCAGTATGCTCTGGGCGATTGGCTTCCTTGTCCTCGTGGTGTTCCTCGCCATTCCCATCCTGGCGATCGTCCTGGATTCGCCGGTGCTGAACCGGTTCGTCGAGTCCCGTCGGGGCGGACAGATTCCGCCCGGGGAAGTGGAAGACCTCCGCAAGCGGCTTGGCGTGTTGGAGGACGAAGTCGGCGACCTGAGCACGTCGGTGCAAACGCTGCGGGACGAGACGCAGTTCCTCCAGCGCCTCCTCGAAAGCGCTGAGGAGAAGTCCGCCCGACTGCCACCCGCCCCCTGAGACCAATGGCGGCCTCCTCCGGACGGGCCGCGACGCGTGTAGCCGCCGGCATTCTCATCACCCGCATCCTCGGATTCGTGCGGGTGCGGGTATTCGCCCACTACTTCGGAAACAGCGCGCTGGCGGATGCCTTTGGGGCCGCCATGCGGATTCCCAACGCCATCCGGAACCTCCTGGGCGAAGGGACCCTGTCGGCGTCGTTCATCCCCGTGTATGCCGGCCTGCTGGAGCGCGGCGACGAGGACGGGGCGCGGAACCTCGCGGGCGCGGTCGCGTCGCTGCTGGTCCTGGCCACGGCAGTCGCGACCGTCATCGGGATACTCCTAGCGCCGATCGTCACCGATATCGTGGCGCCGGGCTTCAGCGACGCGACCCGCCAGATCACGGTGCGGCTGGTCCAGATCCTGTTCCCGATGTTCGGCATCATCATCCTGTCGGCCTGGTGCCTCGGCGTCCTGAACACGCATGGACGGTTCTTCCTCTCCTACGCGTCCGGGTCCCTGTGGAACATCGCGCAGATCGCGACGCTCATTGGCCTCGGCGGCATGCTGGCTGGGGTGCGCCTCGTGACGGCTTTGGCGTTTGGCGCCATGGCGGGGAGCATCCTGCAGCTCGCGGTGCAACTTCCCAGCACGCTGCGCCTCGTGGGTGGTCTGCACTGGCACCTCGGGCTGGGTTCGCCGGACGTCCGGCGCGTGCTCACCGCCTGGGTACCGGTCGTCATCGGGGCGGGGGTGGTACAGCTCTCGGGCGTAATCGATACACAGCTAGGGTCCCTGCTTGGCGCCGGGGCCGTGGCGGTGCTCGTCTACGCCCAGCTCGTCAACCTGCTGCCCATCTCGTTGTTCGGCGTCAGCGTTGCGGCCGCGGCGCTTCCCGAGCTCTCCCGCGACGCCGTGGGGGCGGGCGCCGATCGCGTGGTCGGGCAACTCACCACCGGCCTGCGACGAATTCTGTACTTCGTCGTCCCCTCGGCCTACGCGTTCGCCGCGCTCGGGACGCCGATCATCGGCACGCTGTTTCAGACCGGGCGGTTTGGCGCCACGGACACCCAGGTCACCGCGGGCGTGCTCGCGGCCTACGCCATTGGCCTCCCGGCGCAGGCCTCGGTGAAGCTGTTCGCGTCGGCGTTCTATGCGTTCGGCGACACGCGCACGCCGGTCAAGATCGCGGCGCTCGCCGTCGCGGTCTCGGCAGCCGCCGCGGCGACGGCCATGCAGTTCCTGGGACCCGCCGGCATCGCACTTGGCGCCGCGACGGGGGCGTACGTCAACGTCGTGCTCCTCGTGCGAGCGCTGGGCCGGCGGCTTCCCATCCGCGCGGCGAGTGCGGGTGTGCTGCGGAGCTACGCCGCCGTGCTCCTGGGCGTGCTCGTCGCTACCGCCGCGGGGCTGGCGACGGCGCGTGCCCTGGGACCGGTCGCGTTGGCCGCCGCCGGGGCGGGGAGCCTGGTGGCGTTCGGCGCCATCTACCTCGTGATCACGACGCTGCTGGGACACCCTGAGGCCCGGCACCTGACCACCCAGCTGCGACGCCCGTGGGGCCGCCCATGACGCCCGCCCGCGGTTCCGACACGCTCGCGCGCAAGATCGACGCGCTGCCGGATGGTCCGGGCGTCTATCTCTGGAAGGACCGCGACGGCCAGGTGATCTACGCCGGAAAGGCCAAGCGCCTCCGGACCCGCGTGCGCAGCTATCTCACCGCCGATCACACGAACTCCCCCAAGCTGCGCATGCTCGCGCGCACCATCGCCGACCTCGACACGATCGTCGTTCCCTCGGAGTCCCAGGCGCTGCTGCTGGAAAACAACCTGATCAAGGAGTACGCGCCGCGCTTCAACATTCAGCTGCGCGACGACAAGAGCTATCCCAGCATCGCCGTCACCCTCGGCGAGCCGTTCCCGCGCGTGCTCGTAGTACGGCGGCAGCACGTTCCGGGGGCGCGCAACTTCGGTCCCTATACGGATGTCGGCACGCTGCGGCGCACGCTGCGGGTGATTCGCCGGATCTTCACCGTGCGATCCTGCCACTACGCCCTCCCGGACGACGCTCCGGAGCGCGCGTGCCTCGATTTCCACATCGGGCGCTGTCTCGCGCCCTGCGTGGGCAAGCAGACGCAGGCCTCCTACCGCGCGATGATCGACGACGTTCTCGCGTTTCTCGAGGGGAGAACCGTCGAGGTGCGACAACGCCTGCGCGCGCGGATGGACGCCGCCGCCAACGATCTCGACTTCGAGCGGGCCGCCGACCTCCGGAACGCCATCCGGTGGCTGGAACAACTGGAGCAGCCGGCGGCGGTGGAACGGGTGGGTGGGGGTAACGCGGACGCGATTGGCTTCGCGCGTGACGGTGACGACGCGGCGGTCGCCATGCTTCGTGTTCGGGATGGGAAGATGCTGGGGCAGGAGACGCGCTTCCTGCACAACCTCGCGGAGGAGCCGGATGAGCGCGTGCTGGCGGCGTTTTTCATCCGCTCGTACCGGATCCTTGACGATCGGGCGAGGCTCATCGTCCTGCCATTTCTTCCGGAAGATCATGACCAGATCGTCGAGCTGCTGCCGGAGCCGCGGTGGGCGGTCCCGCAGCGCGGCACCTTTCGCCGGCTCGCCGATCTTGCCGACCAGAACGCGCGCCACGCGCTCGAGGGCTTCCGCATCGAGGCCCTGGAAACCGAAGAACGTGCCGACGACCCGGTGTATGCGCTCGGACGGGATCTCGGACTGACAGTCGTGCCCCGGAGCCTCGTCTGCGTGGACATCTCCACGAACCAGGGTCGCGACACCGTCGGGAGCCTGGTGTGGTTCGAGGCCGGGCGCCCGAAGAAGAGCGAGTACCGTAAGTTCAAGATCCGGGGAGCCGAGCCGGCGCAGC